>OERT01000003.1_pt1 | contig 60325 bp, 54 predicted proteins | sample 1540111 | NCBI WGS metagenome assembly OERT01 (sample SAMEA3891235, study PRJEB23780) | metagenome | biome: terrestrial biome; feature: animal house; material: water of meat washing | place: Italy | collected 2015-05-12
AGCGTGAGCAGACGCCAGGTGAGCGCGGCGCTCTGCTGGGCCAGCATGATCAGCAGCGCCAGAAAGAGCACCTGAGTCACTCTGGTCATGGGTAGCCGCCGGCACTGGGCCAGCAGCGTGGTCAAAATGTCATCCCTGAATCGTAATGTCATATTAATCAACAAATTCCAGGTTCTGGTGCGGCTGCGTATTGTGTACGGCGGTTTGCTGCGATACAACGGCTCCGGGCACTCCAATGCGCAAAAATGCATATTTCATCACATCTGGACTGAATGAGTGCTGACAAAAGTAGCAACCCTCAGTTGCGGTACTGGTCATAACCGCACTGTGTGGTGATTGTTTATGCGGCATCCGACAGGGCAGCCTTGCCGGTGATGGCTCACGGGGTCCAATCCTGCAACGCCTTGAGGGCCACACTCTGCCCGGCGACCTGCAGCACGATAGATTGCTGCTCGATGCTGGTGAGCCACACCCCGGGGGCGATCTCGCTACCCTCCCGGTATTCGCGGCCATTGAGCACCACGACCCGCTTGGCGGGGTTGGAGGAGAAAACATGAGAGCCGTAGCTCAGCTGCGGCACCTGCTGGCGCACCGACTGGGGTGCCGAGCCCAGCGCCATCAACTGGGCCGGTTGCACGTTCTGGCTGGCGGCGTGTGGCGTCTCCTGCAATGGGGTTTCATTGAGGGCTTTCATCAGCTGCTCGGCCAGACTCAGCGCGGGGGTATTCCCCTGACTGGTCCCTTCGTTTTTGGCCACTGCTCTGGGTTGTACCACCGGCTCCGGCAGGGGCGGGGGCAGCGGACGGGTCACCATCGCCTTGGGTTCGACCCGCACGAAGGGTGGAGTGATCACCTCTTTCACCTCCACCTTCTCCTCGATGGGGCGCAGGTGGAGCAGATGCCAGCCATAGTTGGCGCCCGCCCCCAGCAACAGGGCCAGGGGAGCCAGCAGCCAGCCGATGCGGCGTGGGCTGCGCTCCTCTTCCCGGGGCATGGGCAAGCCCATGGCCGGAATATGGGCGGAGAGTTGCGGTTGCTGCGCACGGCGCAGCGCCTTGAGCAGGGTAGACATCAGGAGGCCTCCTCCAGTCTGGGCATGGGTTCACCGGAGAGGGCGTTGAGACGCAGCAGGGTGTTGCTGCCCGCGATGCCATCAGGGGTGAGCCCCTGATCCCGCTGGAACTGCTGCAGCTTGTTCTTGAGCTCGCCATCGAAACGGCGCACCTTGCGCTCGGGTTGTTGCAGCGCACGGCTCAGGGCATTGTCGAGCCACTGGATCTGGGTCTGACCGGCATTGCTGGCGATCAGGCTGACGCCCCCTTTCGGCATGCGCCAGAGCAGGGTGTAGCTGCCGCCCCAGTTGTCGCTGAGCCACTGGCGATCCACCTGCCAGCTCTGGTCGCCGATCATCAGGCTGGCCTTGTTCGGCCCCAGATTGACCAGGGTCGCGTAGTAGAGGCCGCCAGTCTGGTCAGTGAGCGTGATCATGGCGGGATACTGCAGGGCGCGCAGCTCGTCGAGGCTTGCCTCTCCCTCCTGACAGCGCAGACCGGCACGGGGCGCGTTGTCACAGGTTGCCTCGAACGGTTCCGGTTCATAACCCCAGACCCGATAGAGATTCTGCATGGCGCTGTCGGGGTCGATGGCCTGATTGATCGCCTCGGTCAGCTGCTCCTGCTGCTCGGCGGTCTCGTCGATGGTGACCGGCACCTCGACCTTGACTACCGGACGGGTGGGGAACACGCCGAAAAATTGCCAGCCCCACCAGCCTGCGGCCACCAGCAGGGCGCCCGCCAGCGTCACCATCAGACCGGAGGCCCAGCTTCCTTCGTCCCGAACGCCATTGACCTCGAAGGCGGCCTGGCTGATATCGCTGTGGACAATCTTGTAGCTGCCACGGGCGAAAGCGGCGATCAGGGCGCGGTCGCAGATGAGGTTGATGAAACGGGGGATGCCGCCACTCAGGCGATGAAGCGTCTTGATGGCGCGCGGGGTGAAGATGGGTTGTACGCAGCCTGCAACTTGCAGCCGGAAGCGGACGTAGGCATCCACATCGCTGTGAGAGAGCGGCAGCAGGTGATAGCGGGCGGTAATGCGCTGGGCCAGCTGACGCAGCAGGGGTTGGCGCAGCATCTGTTGCAGCTCGGGCTGACCGATCAGCACCACTTGCAGCAGTTTTCGTTCGTCGGTTTCGAGGTTGGTGAGCAGACGCAGCTGCTCCAGTACGCCGGGCAGCAGGTGCTGCGCCTCATCCACCAGTACCACGCTGCGCTTGCCTGCCGCCAGGTTGGCCAGCAGGTGATCGCGAATAAGGTCGAACAGCCGCTTGATCCCGGCATCTTCGGGATAGGGGAGTTGAAACTCGTCGCAGATGGCGGCCAGCAGATCCCGTTCGGTCAGGGAGGGGTTGAGGATGTAGGCGATCTCGGTCTCGGCGGGCAGCTGTTGCAGCAGGCAGCGGGAGACGGTGGTTTTGCCGGTGCCCACTTCGCCGGTCAGCAGCACAAAGCCGCCGCCATCCTGCAATCCATAGTTGAGATGAGCAAGGGCTTCGCCGTGGCGCTCGCTCATATAGAGGTACTTGGGATTGGGCGAGATGGAAAACGGGTGTTCCGAGAGGCCGAAGAACTGTGTGTACATGAGGGTATTCTTTTGTAGCCGGCGACAGATGAAAAATGTCTCCGGATGATAGCAAACCTCGCTTTCATTGGAAGCCATCATTGGCGCCGAAGGGCAAATTGCGGCCTTTTCCTGCCATCTTGTGATCCCGGTTGCGTCATTGGCACGAATCCGGATCACAAAATGACAAAAAACAGCTGTAAATAAAGGGAAATATCAATATGGGCGCGGCGTGGCAAATGCCGTCAGCATGGCGCTGAACCGGCAATGGTCAGACCTGTTTGTGTACAATTTATGACACCGGTTGCCCTGTCAGCCATCAGGGCAAGCTGGTCGGCATGTACTTGCTCAGTGGTGATCCTGAAACTGCGCGGCAATCTCCCTGAACTGCGCTTCGCAGGCGAGAAACGCCGCGACAATGCCGGGATCAAAATGGCTGCCGCTCCCCTTCACGATGATCTCCTTCGCTTCCTCATGGCTGAAAGCAGGTTTGTAGACCCGTTTCGAGATGAGGGCATCGTAGACATCCGCTACCGCCATCAAGCGCCCGGAGAGGGGAATATCCTCACCCGCCAGCCCTGCCGGATAGCCGCTGCCATCCCACTTTTCGTGATGGGTGAGGGAGATCTCCCGGGCCAGCCGCAGGAAGGAGTTGGAGCCCAGCTGCGCCTCGGCGCTCGCCAGCGCATCGGCGCCGATCTGCGGGTGGCGCTTCATGATGGCGAACTCCTCGTCGGTCAGCTTGCCCGGTTTGAGCAGGATGGCATCGGGAATGCCCACCTTGCCCACATCGTGCAGAGGGGCCGACTTGAACAGCAGGTCGATGGTGGCGTCATCGAGCGGATAGCGATCCCAATCGCTGCGACTGAGGTATTGCGCCAGCGCCTTGACGTAGTGCTGGGTGCGAATGATATGGGCGCCGGTCTCGTTGTCCCGGGTCTCCGCCAGCGAGGCGAGGCCGAGGATGGCCACGTCGCGGGTCAGGTTGAGCTCGTCGCTGCGGGATTTCAGCTCGCCGATCATCTGATTGGTGCTGGCGGCGATAAGGCCGAACTCGTCATCCCGGGTGACCGGCACCCGGGCGTCGAAGTCACCACACTGTACTCTGGCCATTGTGCTGGTCTGCTGGCGCAGGGATAGGCCGAGATTGCGACCATAACCGTGAATAATGAGGGCGAGATAACAGAAGGTCACCGTCATTACGAAGGCGATCTCCCACAGGATGTAGTGCTGGGCATCGACCCTCGGCAGGCTGCGCTCCACCGTCACCAGCCACTCCAGATCCTTGTTGAACAGCAAGAAGAAGACGCCCCCCAGCAGGGTGAGGGTCGCCAGGGTAAAGAGGGTGAACTTGCGTGGCAGCGGCATGGCCAGCGGGTGGCTCAGTGCCAGGCTCTGCTCGGCTTGCCGTGTTCTGGCCCGATTCCAATCCCGCTCCAGGGTCAGATCGGCCGCCACCAGAAAGCCGAGGGTGGTCATCCCCAGCAGCACCTTGAGGTGACTCTCCAGCGGGAAGTCGTGGGCCAGGGCGTTGTAGCCCGAGAGCAGCAGTGCTCCCAGCAGGTAGAAACCCACCTCCAGTCCAAACCCGTCCAGCCCGTTGCGCGGCAGGGGCCGCCTTGAGAGCAGCCAATTGCGCACGGCGAACATGATGGCGAACGTCACCAGGGTTGGCCCCAGCAACTGGGGCAGGGTGAGACTCTCGAGAAACGGGCAAACCTGCCAGCCATAGAGACAAAATAGTGACAGGGTTACCCCGTAGTGCAGGGCGCAGCGCCCCGTGATCCTCTGCATATTCCCACCCATGTTGCTGGTTATTGTTATGTCGGCGGGAGGCCCGCCATTACAGGCGCCGCAGCAGCAGGCTACCGATGGAGTAGCCAGCGCCAAAGGAGCACAGTACGCCGCGAGCCCCCGCAGGAAGGTCGCGATTGTACAGATGAAACGCGATGATGGAACCCGCCGAGCTGGTATTACCATAGCTATCAAGAATGACCGGCGCCTCCTGCTGGCTGGCATCGTGGCCCAGCAGCTTGCGACCGATGAACTGGTTCATGGTGAGGTTGGCCTGATGGAGCCAGAGCCGGTTCAGGCTCTCGGCGGGCCAGCCCTGCTCATCGAGCTGGTTGGCAATCTGGTCGCACACCAGCGGCAACACCTCCTTGAACACCTTGCGCCCCTGCTGGCGAAACAGCTTGTCGTCGCCGTAGCGGGTACGCGGGCTCAGCCGGTTCAGAAAGCCGAAGTTGTTGCGGATGTTGTTGGAGTATTGGGTCACCAGCTTGCTGGCTACCAGTTGCCACGGATTGGCCACCTTGCAATCGGCCTCCCGCTCCAGCAGCACCGCGGTGCAGGCATCGCCGAAGATAAAGTGGCTATCCCGATCGCGAAAATTGAGGTGCCCCGAGCAGATCTCCGGATTGACCACCAGCGCCACGTTGGCGGTGCCTGCCGCCAGCATGTCGGCGGCTGTCTTGATGCCGAAGGTGGCGGACGAGCAGGCCACGTTCATGTCAAAGGCCATGCCGCTCGCCCCCAGATAGTGCTGCAGCTCGATGGCCAGCGCCGGGTAGGGGCGCGGCATGTTGGAGGCGGCGACGATCACCAGATCGATCTCGCCGGGCTCGCGACCGGCGGCGATCAGCGCCTGCTCGGCGGCGGCCACCGCCATCTCCACCATGATGGAGGGCATCTCATCGGGCCGCTCCGCCAGCAGCGGTTGCATGATGTCGGGGTTGAGCACCCCTTCGCGGCTCACCAGATAACGGCTCTTGATGCCGGAGGCCTTCTCGATGAACTCGCAGCTGGAGTGCTGCTTGGCGGGGAGCTGGCCGGCGTCGATGGCGGAGGCGTTCTCCTCGTTGTAGAGATCCACATACTGGTTGAAGGCGGCCACCAGCTCTTCATTGCTGACGGCAAAGGGTGGGGTATAGAGGCCTGAGCCACTGATCACGATAGAGGTCATCTTTGCTCCTCGCCGGGTGCGTTCCCGGCTTGTCGGTTTATAGGGTAGAGAGGGTTACAGCTGGTCGATCGCCGCAGCGAGACCCGCCAGGGTCAGCGGATGCATCCGTCCGCCAACCACGTCATTCATCAGTTTGATGGAGGGATGCCAGAGCCACTCCCGGCGCGGGGTGGGGTTGATCCACACCAGTTTGGGAAAGTGCTGCTGCAAGCGGGTAAGCCACACCTGACCCGACTCCTCGTTCCACTGCTCGACACTGCCGCCCGGCCAGGTGATCTCGTAGGGGCCCATGGTGGCATCCCCCACCAGGATCACCCGGTAGTCGCTGCCGTAGGTGCGCAGCAGCCGCAGGGTATCGAACCGCTCCTCAAAGCGGCGGGCGTTATCCTTCCAGACGAAGTCGTAGAGGCAGTTGTGAAAATAGAAGTACTCCAGATGCTTGAACTCGTGGCGCAGGGCGGAGAAGAGGCGCTGCACCTCGGCCACGTGGGCATCCATGGAGCCTCCCACATCGAAGAAAACCAACAGCTTCACCCCGTTGTGGCGCTCGGGCCGCAGCTTCACATCGAGCCAGCCCTGGCGGGCCGAACTTTTTATGGTGTCGTCGAGATCCAGCTCGTCGGGATTGCCTTTGCGCACCCAGCGCCTGAGCTTGCGCAGCGCCAGCTGGATGGCGCGCTGGCCGAGCGGCGAGTCGTCGCTGAAGTTGCGATAGTGACGGGCCTCCCACACCTTGGCCGCCTTGCCGTGCTGCCCCTCTCCACCCATGCGCACCCCCTCGGGGTGAAAACCGCCGTGGCCAAACGGGCTGCTGCCACCGGTTCCTACCCACTTGTTGCCGCCGGCGTGGCGCTCTTTCTGCTCGCTTAACCGCTGGTTGAGGGTCTCCAGCAGCTTGTCGAGTCCGCCGAGGGATTTGAGCAGCGCCTTCTCCTCTGGGCTCAACAGCCGTTCGAACTCCTTGCGCAGCCACTCCTCGGGCAGGCTCTCCGGCAGCAGGGGAATGGCTTCCAGCCCCTCATAGTATTCGGCGAAGGCGCGATCGAAGCGATCGTAGTGGGCCTCGTCTTTTACCAGCAGGCAGCGGGAGAGCTGGTAGAACTCGTCCATATCGACAGCGACCAGCCGGGCTGCCAGTGCGGCGTGCAAGTCCAGCAGCTCGCGCAGGCTGCAGGGGAGCTTGTGGCGGCGCAGGTGGGTAAAAAAGTCGATCAGCATGGGTCAGCTGCCGCGCCGGGCCAGAAAGGCGAGCTTCTCGAAGAGATGCAGATCCTGCTCGGTCTTGAGCAGGGCGCCATATAGCGCGGGCACCAGCTTGCCGGGCTCGCGGGCGCGCATCGCCTCGGGGGCGATATCGTCGGCCAAGAGCAGGCGGATCCAGTCCAGCAGCTCCGAGGTGGAGGGCTTCTTGCGCAGCCCCTCTACCTCGCGCAGCTCGAAGAAGAGATCCATTGCCTCGCCAAGCAGGCTCTCCTTGAGGTCGGGGTAGTGGAGTTTGACGATGGCCTGCATCTCGGCCTTGTCGGGGAAGCGGATGTAGTGGAAGAAACAGCGGCGCAGGAAGGCGTCCGGCAGCTCTTTTTCGTTGTTGGAGGTGATGATGACCACCGGCCGCTGGCGCGCCTTGACTCGCTCGCCGGTCTCGTAGACGTCGAACTCCATCCGATCCAGCTCCAGCAGCAGATCGTTGGGGAATTCGATGTCGGCCTTGTCGATCTCGTCGATCAGCAGCACAGGTCGCTGCTCGGCGCTGAAGGCCTGCCACAACTTGCCTTTACGAATGTAGTGGCTGATATCGGCCACTCTGGGGTCGCCGAGCTGGGAGTCCCGCAGCCGGGCCACCGCATCATATTCGTAGAGTCCCTGCTGGGCCTTGGTGGTGGACTTGATATGCCAGGCAATGAGATCGGTGCCGAGATGGTCGGCGACCGCTTCCGCCAGCACCGTCTTGCCGGTGCCCGGCTCCCCTTTGATCAGCAGCGGTTTTTCGAGGGTGATGGCGGCATTGACCGCCATCTTCAATGCATCGGAGGCGAGATACTGGCTGCTTCCTGAAAATCCCATAACGTCGGTTCCTTTGACGATTGGCGCCCGGAGTCAGGGGCCAGAGAGAATAAGCTCTATATGTTGTAATACCATATGGTTATAACGAATAGTCACTTCTCATTCAGAAACCACAGGGTAATCTTGTTTCATCGTCGTAACAAACACAGGGATAGCACCATGAGCAAAATTTTTGAGGACAACAGCCAGACTATCGGTCACACCCCGCTGGTTCGTCTCAACCGTGTTACCAAAGGCCGCGTGCTGGCCAAGATCGAGAGCCGCAACCCCAGCTTCAGCGTCAAGTGCCGGATCGGTGCCAACCTGATCTGGGATGCCGAGAAGCGCGGCATCCTGACCAAGGGTAAGGAGATCATCGAGCCCACCAGCGGCAACACGGGTATTGCTCTGGCCTTTGTCGCGGCAGCTCGCGGCTATCCCATCACCCTGACCATGCCGGCCACCATGAGCCTGGAGCGCCGCAAGCTGCTCAAGGCGCTCGGTGCCAATCTGGTGCTGACCGAAGGGCCGCTCGGCATGAAGGGTGCCATTGCCAAGGCCAACGAGATCCTCGAATCCGAGCCGGGCAAGTATGTGTTGCTGCAACAGTTTGAAAACCCGGCCAACCCGGAGATCCACGAAAAGACCACCGGCCCCGAGATTTGGGATGCCACTGACGGCGAAGTGGATGTGTTCGTGGCCGGGGTCGGTACCGGCGGCACCATTACCGGTGTCTCCCGCTACCTGAAGAAGACCCAGGGCAAGGCGGTGGTCTCTGTCGCGGTCGAACCGGCCGAGTCGCCGGTCATCAGCCAGAAGCTGGCCGGGGAAGAGATCAAACCGGGCCCCCACAAGATCCAGGGGATCGGCGCCGGCTTTATCCCGGGCAACCTGGACCTCTCCCTCATCGATCGGGTGGAGAAGGTGACCAGCGATGAAGCCATCGAGATGGCCCGCCGCCTGATGGAGGAGGAGGGGATCCTGGCCGGTATCAGCTCCGGTGCTGCGGTGGTGGCTGCCAGCCGTCTGGCCGAGCTGCCGGAATTTGCGGGCAAAACCATTGTGGTCATCCTGCCGAGTGCGGCGGAGCGTTACCTCTCCAGCGCCCTGTTTGCCGGGGTGTTCAGCGAGCAGGAACTGCAGCAGTAACTGATCGGAATCTTTCAAAACAGCGGCGCTCCCAGGAGCGCCGCTTCTTTATGGGCTAGACTCAACCCCTGTTAGTGTCACTTGATCCTTATTTTTTGGGGTAAAATAACAAGTTCCGGAGTGAGAAAAAAAGCAGACATTCCGCTCTAAATCTCATATCCTGTGCGGCGTCACGCGGTGTTTGCTGGCTGGGTATCACAAAGTAACAAAGTGTTATTTTTCGTTATAAAATAATTTCAGGCCAGTCCTGATGCGGCTTGTAGCCCAATAACTGAAAATTGCCAACCAGCGCGCCGATTACTGCACAGAAACTTGACCTGGATTAAACCATTGCGGGTCTGCTTTCGTTACTTTACAACATATCCATACTGACACGGTGGGTCAGGTTGCTTCAAAAACGACCAATCCACCAAAAAATATCAATAATATGGGGTGAAACCATGTACGAGAAGTCTGTTGTTATTACTGCTGAAAACGGCCTGCACACCCGTCCGGCAGCTCAGTTCGTGAAAGAAGCCAAAGAATTCCAAAGCGAGATCACTGTGGTCTCCGGTGGCAAGTCCGCCAGCGCCAAGAGCCTGTTCAAGCTGCAGACCCTGGGCCTGACCAAGGGTACCAACGTAACTATCCAGGCTGACGGCCCGGATGCTCAGCAAGCTGTTGAGAAGCTGGTTGCCCTGATGGACGAGCTGGAGTAATCCAGCTTTATTCCTCCCCCACAGTCGTTTTAATAGGAAGGATTATGATATCTGGCATTCTTGCGTCCCCCGGTATCGCATTCGGTAAGGCGCTTCTTCTGAAAGAAGATGAAATCGTTATCAATCAGGGCAAAATCTCTGCTGACCAGATTGATGCCGAGATCAACCGTTTCCTCGAAGCTCGTACCAAGTCAGCTACCCAGCTGGAAGCCATCAAAGAGATGGCCGGTCGCACCTTCGGTGAGGAAAAAGAGGCCATCTTCGAAGGCCACATCATGCTGCTCGAAGATGAGGAGCTGGAAGGGGATATCAAATCCTTCATCAAAGAGAACAAGGCTTCCGCTGACAAAGCCATCTATGAGGTGATCGAACAGTACGCCAAGATGATGGCCGAGCTGGATGACCCTTATCTGCGCGAACGCGCTACCGACTTCCGTGACATCGGTACCCGTCTGGTCAAGAACGTACTGGGCATCGCCGTTGTCAACCTGAGCACCATCGACGAAGAGGTGATCCTGGTCGCCAAAGACCTGACCCCGTCTGAAACCGCTCAGATCAACCTGAAATATGTGCTGGGTTTCGTCACCGACATCGGTGGCCGTACCTCTCACACCTCCATCATGGCCCGCTCCCTGGAGCTGCCGGCCGTGGTAGGCACCAACGACATCACCGAGCGCGTCAAGAACGGTGACATGCTGGTGCTGGATGCGATCAACAACCAGATCATCATCAATCCGACCGCTGAACAGCTGACCGAAGCCAAGAAGTTCCAGGCTCAGTTCCAGGCCGAGAAAGATGAGCTGGCCAAGCTGAAAGATCTGCCTGCCATCACGCTGGATGGTCACCAGGTCGAAGTGTGCGCCAACATCGGTACCGTCAAGGATACCGAAGGTGCCATCCGCAATGGCGCCGAAGGCGTGGGTCTGTACCGTACCGAGTTCCTGTTCATGGACCGTGACGCGCTGCCGACCGAAGAAGAGCAGTTCAAAGCCTACAAAGAAGTGGCCGAAGCGATGCCGGATCAGCCGATCATCGTGCGTACCATGGACATTGGCGGCGACAAAGAGCTGCCGTACATGAATTTCCCGAAAGAGATGAACCCCTTCCTGGGCTGGCGTGCCGTGCGTATTTTCTTCGACCGCGAAGACATCATGCACGCTCAGCTGCGGGCCATTCTGCGCGCCTCTGCCTTCGGCAAACTGCGCATCATGTTCCCGATGATCATCTCTGTCGAAGAGTTCCGTAGCCTGAAAGCTACCGTAGAGACGCTGAAAGCCGAACTGCGTGCCGAAGGCAAAGCCTTTGATGAATCCATCGAAGTGGGTATCATGATCGAGACCCCGGCCGCTGCCGTGATGGCTCATCATCTGGCCAAGGAAGTGGATTTCTTCAGTATCGGTACCAACGACCTGACCCAGTACACCCTGGCTGTCGATCGTGGTAACGAGATGATCTCCGCCATGTACAACCCGCTGTCACCCTCCGTCCTGACCCTGATCAAGATGGTTATCGATGCGTCCCACGCCGAAGGCAAGTGGACCGGTATGTGTGGTGAACTGGCTGGTGACGAGCGCGCCACCCTGCTGCTGCTGGGTATGGGTCTGGATGAGTTCTCCATGAGCGCCATCTCTGTACCGCGTATCAAGAAGCTTATCCGCAACACCAACTTCGAAGATGTGAAGGCAATGGCTGATCAAGCACTGAGCTTTGCCACCGCCGCTGAAATCGAAGCATGCGTAGATAACTTTATTAAGCAGAAAGCAGTCTGCTAAGATCGGCTGCAAACAGCGACAAATCATCTCTAGGAGCTTTATATGGGTCTGTTTGATAAACTGAAGAAACTGGTTTCCGACGATAGCTCTGACACCGGCGGCATCGAAATCTTTGCTCCGCTGTCTGGCGAAATCGTGCCGATCGAAGATGTGCCTGACGTTGTCTTCGCCGAGAAGATCGTTGGTGACGGTATCGCCATCAAGCCGGCTGGCAACAAGATGGTTGCGCCGTGCGATGGTACCATCGGCAAGATTTTCGAGACCAACCACGCGTTCTCTCTGGAATCCGACTCCGGTATCGAGCTGTTCGTTCACTTCGGTATCGACACCGTTGAACTGAAAGGCGAAGGCTTCAAGCGTATCGCTCAGGAAGGTCAACAGGTCAAGCGCGGCGACACCATCATCGAGTTCGATCTGGCCGTTCTGGAAGCGAAAGCCAAGTCTACCCTGACTCCGGTTGTCATCTCCAACATGGACGAGATCAAAGAGCTGATCAAAATGACTGGTGCCGTGACTGTGGGCGAGACCCCGGTTATCCGTATCAAGAAGTAATGCCCGGCTGGCTCACGCCAGTTGCGCAGTAAAAAACCGAAGCCTTGTGCTTCGGTTTTTTTATGGCCGCGAGTCGGCTTTCCTTTCTGGTGATCACTCTATTCCGTCGAGATGACAACCCGGTTACGGCCCTGATCCTTGGCCTGATAAAGGGCCCGGTCGGCCATCATCAGCAGATAGTCGATGCCCTCCTGCCCCTTCATGCTGGCACACCCCAGACTGATGGTGAGGGATAGCTGCTTCCCCTGCCATGGCAAGCGGGTGGTACTGACATGCTGGCGCAGCTGTTCGGCGCGCCGTGCTGCCTGTTCAATATCGCAACCAGGCAGGATCAGCAGGAACTCCTCTCCGCCCCAACGGGCCAGACTCTCCCCCGGCAACAGCTGGCTCGCCATGGCGTGGGCGACGGCGCAGAGCGCGGCATCACCCGCAGGGTGGCCGTAGCGGTCATTGACCTGTTTGAAATGGTCGATATCTCCCAACACCACCGAGAGGGGCTCACCTTGCAACCAAAGGGCCTGCAGCTGTTGCTGGGCGCCGCGCCGGTTGGTCAGTTCGGTGAGCGGATCGGTGCAGGAGAGGCGGCTCACCTCTTCCACCATGCACTGCAGGTCGTGGATATCGCGAAAGGTGACGATATGGCCATCCGGGATGGCATCGGCTCCCAGCTGGGCAGTGACGATAAACCAGCGCGACTGACCGCTCTTGCAGCGGATCAGCGCAGGCATTTCGGCGACCTCCAGCCCTTGCGACAAGCTCTGTTCCACCTGGGAGTGCCAGGAGTCGATGATGGTGCGGCGATACCCTTCATCCGGGTAGGCGACCTGAAACCAGGAGGCCATGTCCGGCAGATCGTCAAGGTTGTAGCCCAGCTGCTCAATAAAGGCTTTATTCAGGAAGCGGTGGCGCCGCTGCGGGATCATGTCGGGTGAGCAGCCATCGTGACGGGCAATGGATTCGGACACCAGAATAGGCAGCGGGATCACATCGAAGGAGCGAAACAGGATCTGTTGCAGTTCTCGGTCATTCATAGGAAAAGCGGCTCCACGATGCATCTTTTACATGCTTTACCATAGGTCAGACCAGTGTGGTGGTAAACCGATTTATGGCGGTTACGCCGCCGGTTTTTCAGCCAATGGCAAAGGCGAGAAAATGGCGGAGTTGTGTGCCGTGGCCGTATCGGGTGAAAGCTGGGCAGGCTGAGGAGAAGGGGCAGAGCAAAAGGGTCAAAAAAACCCACATGGTCAGGCACATGTGGGTCGGGAAAAACCAGACAGGGTAAAACAGACACTCCCTGTGTCGGTCATCTTCAGCTCAGGTGGAGGTGGTCCATCTGCTGGAGCTTTTCGGGCCAGGGCCCCTGCTGGTGGTCACCAAATCTTCACGCGCTCGGAAGGTGGCAGATAGAGCTTGTCTCCCGGCTTGATGGCAAAGGCGCGATAGAAGGCCGGCATATTCGCGACGACGCCATTGACCCGGTACTCCAGCGGCGAGTGGGGATCTGTCTTGAGCAGAACGGCAGCGAGCTCGGGCCGGTACTTTCCTTTCCACACCTGCGCCCAGCCGATAAAGAAACGCTGCTCGGCAGTGAAGCCATCGAGCACCGCTGGCTGGCGGTTGCCCAGGGCGAGCTGGTACGCCTTGTGGGCGATGGTCAAGCCGCCGAGATCGCCGATGTTCTCGCCAAGGGTCAGCTGGCCGTTGACATGCTCCCCCTTGATGGGCTCGAAACGGTCGTACTGTTTCGCCAGTTTTTGCGCTCTGGCGGTGAACTCCTTGAGATCGGCCGGAGCCCACCAGTTGTGCAAGGCACCGTTGCCATCGAATTTGGCCCCCTGATCATCGAAACCATGGCTCAGCTCGTGACCGATGACCGCGCCGATGGCGCCATAGTTGACCGCATCATCCGCCTTCAGATCGAAGTAGGGCGGTTGCAGTATGGCTGCCGGGAAGACGATCTCGTTGTTGTTCGGGTTGTAGTAGGCGTTCACCGTCTGCGGATTGTCGAACCACTCCTCCCGATCCACCGGTTGATGGAGGCGGGCAAGGTGCTCGTTGTAACGCACCGTGGCCGCGCGCTGGGCATTGCCGACCAGATCATCGGGACGGATCTCGATTGCGCTGTAATCCTGCCACTGGTCGGGATAGCCGATCTTGACCCGTACCTTCTCCAGTTTCGCCAGCGCCTGCTGTTTGGTCGGGGCAGACATCCAGTCGAGCCCACCGATCTCCTGGCGATAGGCGGCGATCAGATTGCGCACCATGGTCGCCATCTGTGCCTTGGCTTCGGCCGGGAAGTAGCGCTCCACGTAGAGTTTGCCCACCGCCTGACCCAGATAGTCGTCCAGCACCTCCATGGCCTGCTTCCAGGGCTCCCGCTGCCGGGGGATGCCGCTCAGGGTCGTACCGTAGAAAGCGAAGTGCAGGGCATTGCTCTGGCTGTCGAGATAGGGCGCATAAGTGCGTAGCAGATGGAACAGGCAGTAGGATTGCCACTGCGCGATGCTGGTCTCCTGCATCACGGCGGTCAGCTTCTCCAGATAGTCCGGCTCACTGACGATGATCTCCGTTTCCCCGGCGATACCGGCCTCTGCCAGGTAGCGTTGCCAATCCAGGGTGGGCAGCAACTGACTGAGGCGGGCGATGGGCAGTTTGTTGTAGGTGAGGTTGTCATCCCGCCGCTTGACTCTGTCCCACTGCAGGCTGGCGAGCCGGGTCTCCAGCGCCAGAATGCGATGGGCCTGCTCGCTCGCCCCCTCGACGCCGGCATGGTTGAGCAGGGCGGTAATGAACTGCTCGTAGCTGGCCCGCACTGCCTTGCTGGCGGCATCTGCTTTCAGGTAGTAGTCCCGATCCGGCAGACCGAGGCCGGATTGCTGCAGGTAGATCCCGTAGCTGTCAGGCTGCTTCTTGTCGGCCATGAACCCGATACCAAAGGGAGCGCCGCCCCCCAGCTTGTTAACACGGGCAAAGTAGGTGGCCAGCGAGGCGCCATCATGGATGGCCATGATCTCGTCGCGCAGCGGCTGAATGGGGGTCAGCCCTTTGGCATCCCGTCCGGCCTGATCCAGATAGCTGGCGTAGAGATCGGCGATCTGCTGGCGAGGGGTTCCGGCCTGTTGCGGGCGCTTGAGCAGCGCCTCCAGCAACACCTTGCGATCCTCCAGCGACTTGTCCGCCAGCAGATTGCCGATGGTCTGCCCCGGCATGTCATCCGGTATCCGGGTCTGGGCCAGCCAGTTGCCGTTGACGTGGCGAAACAGATCGTCCGCCGCGCGCACGCTGTTATCCATGCTGGCCAGATCCACCCCGGAGTGGCCGCTGGCGGCACCGGCGCATGGGGCGAGGCCAAGCAGGGCCAGCGCAATGAGGCTGGCGATCATGCTGCGTTGCTGTTTCATCGTGAGTGTCCTGTATGGGGAGCCTGTGGTGAATTGGCTGTAACCGCTGGCCAATCAGCTGCGAACGACCGAGAGGAAGCGACCGTCGTGATTGAAGGTGCAGGTAAAGTCGACCGCATCATCGTCGGTCTCGTACTGGCCATAGACCTTGTATCTGTGGCCGCTCTCTTCTGCCGACTCGGTGGTGATATCGCGCGGGGAGACATGGAATTTGCTGGCTGCTTCCCCCGAGCAGTAACGGGGCATCTTGCTGGTGGCCATATGCTGGTCATCGCTATCGTCATGCTGGCCATCATGCTCGTGTTTGTTATCGCTGTGCTTTTTCCCGGCGTAATAGCCAGCGGCGCCGATGGCACCCAGCGCAGCTGCACCTATCAGGACTTTCTTGGTGTCCATATTCTGGCAGCCGCTCAATGCCAGACAGGCGGCCAACCCCATTACCATCAAGGAGTGTTTCATCTCTCGGATCCTTTCAATTATCAAATGAGCAAGTCGGTGTCAGCCGGGCGGTGGTCACAGGGCCCGGCGCTGGAATGGCGCCACTTTGCAATGGTCAGGATGAAGAGGACACTCAAATAAAATTAAAAAAAGTTATAAAAGTCCGGGAGCCGGAGCGAGCGCGGTATGGGGGGCGCGGTGAGGGGAGAAGGGCGCAGGTTTCATCCATGCGGTAAGTAGTGGTGTGGGGCAAGTGTTTGTTTTTAGACTTTTATTTCTCTTTATATTTTATCAAGGGTGATGGCTGCCTGTTGTGCGGCGGCCAGCCATGCTGGGAATGGGGAACTGTCTCTATCGCTATAAACAGGGCATAAAAAAGCCGCTCACCTGGGTGAGCGGCTGTTGCCATCAGAACCGTGCAGTTCGCTATCAGGCTGGCTGCTTGCCATCTTCCGCGGGCGGCGGCAGGGCGGCGGAGTTGGACTCCACCTTCTGCTCTTCGCCCTGCATGTTCTTGATGTAGACATCCATCTGGTTGAAGGCGATCTCGATGCCGTTCTCGCGGAACAGCTGGTCGATCTTGCGGTTCAACTCGTCCACCGCCGGGTTGCGATCACCCAGTTCGCTCACGAAGAAGCGCAGCTCGTGATCCAGCGTGCTGGCGCCAAAGGTGAGGAAGTAGACGATGGGAGCCGGGTCTTTCAGCACCCGACTGTTTTCGTCGGCCGCCTGTTTGAGCAGGGTGCGGGTCAGCTCCAGATCCGAGCCATACGCCACGCCCACCCGTACGATCACCCGGGTGACGGTGTCACTCAGCGACCAGTTGATCAGCCGTTCGGTCATCAGCTGCTGGTTGGGGATGATCACCTCTTTGCGGTCGAAGTCGGTCAGGGTGGTGGCGCGAATGCGGATCCGCGAGACGGTACCGGAGAAGGAGCCGATGGTGACGGTGTCACCGATCCGCACCGGACGCTCGAACAGGATGATGATGCCGGAGACGAAGTTGGAGAGGATCTCCTTCATGCCGAAACCGATACCGACTGACAGACCACCCGCTACCCACTGCAGCTTGTCCCACTGCACGCCCATCATGGAGAGAGCGGTGAGGGAGCCAAAGCCGATCAGCACGTAGTTGAGCATGGTGGTGATGGCGTAGGCGGTCCCCTGAGCCAGGTTGAGCTTGGAGAGCACCAGCACCTCCAGCAAGCCCGGCAGGTTGCGCGCCAGTGACCAGGCACCGCCGAGCAGCAGGAAGCCGATCAGCACGTCACTCAGGCTGATGGGGAACAGCACGGCGTTGGCGCCGGTGCCTTCACTGCGGTGCCACAGCACCATGCTGTCGAGGTAGGAGAAGACCGCGACCAGATCGGACCAGAGCCAGTAGAAGGCGACGCCGAAGATCAGCATCAGCACGGTACGGGTCAGACGCAGGGACTGCTGGCTGACATCCTCCAGATCCATGGGCTGCTCTTCGATGGACTCGCCACCTTCCGCATCTTCCGAAGATTTGTGCTCACGCTTGGCCACCGCACGGCGGTAGGCCAGACGACGGGCAGCCAGCTCCAGACCACGCAGGGCGGTGCGGTAGACCAGGCTCCAGATGATGATGAGGTAGAAGGATTCGATCAGGCGACCGGTCAGCTTCAGCGCGGTGTAGTAGTAACCGAGCACCGCCAGCACGATCAGCGCCACCGGTGCCAGCGCCAGGGCGATGGCGATCAGCGACTTCTGCATGCTCGCCTCGCCCTTGATGCGGGCGCGGGAGATGGGGAACACCAGATAGGCGGCCAGCCCCAGCAGGGTCAGGGTCATGGCCTGGCCGATCACGTCGTTGCCCAGGGTGGAGGGTTCAACCACCGCCTTGGTTGCGAGCATGATGAGCGGCAGCAGTGGCAACCAGATGTAGCGCATGCTGTTGCGCTTGGCCTGCAGCTCCGCTTTCGGGATCCGGAAGTGGGTTTCGGCGATGCCGCCCGGGCGCATCACCGCCAGATAGACGCTGAACACCAGATAACCGAGGGCGAGGTTCAGGGTGATCTGGAACATCAGCTTGGGACTGAGCAGACCGCAGTAGGTGAGCAGCAGACCGCCAGCCAGAATGAACATGCTGCCCGGCAGGCGTTGCAGCACGGTATAGAGCAGGGCGCGCGGGGTGTGCCACTGGCTGTCCTGACGGAAACGGCCAAGGTCCTTGGTGATCTTCTTCTCGCGCTCAACCAGCGCCGGACGTTTCCAGACCAGCAGGCCGCCGATCAGCAGCAGCGGGAAGGCGAGCAGGGAGATCCCCAGCAGCTCTTCGCGCCAGCGTTTCCAGTCCGGTTTCAATACCCAGTCGGAGGCCTGTTTGTAGGCCTGGGCGGGCCAGCTGATAAACCACTTGCTGTCGATGGGCTTGTTGCTGCTTACCCAGAAGATGTGTTGCTGCAGGGTAAATTCGATAGAGGCATAGACCCGCGCCAGCTGCTGCTGGGTCAGCTGCAGGCTGATGGCGTTGGTGAGCTGGCTGTCGAGTTGGCGGTTGAGCTGATCGAGCAGATTGATGCGGGTGTCGAGCAGCTTGGCAAGGCTCTCCTTGTCCTCCTCGCTGACCGGATCCTTGCTGCCGGCGATCAGATTGTCCAGATAGAGGTTCTTCTGGAACAGCTGGTCACGCTGCTGGCTCAGTTCAAACTGGGCCAGATGCAGATCGGCAATCTGCTCTTCCAGGTTTTTGACGGCGATGGTGGGTGCCGCTTCCAGCTGCTGGTAGAGCTGATAGAGGATGCGTGACAGCAGCAGATTGCCCTTGAGCATCTGCACCTGTTCATTGAGGTTGCGCTCGGTCTGGATGCCGCGCTCCAGCCAGCTCTTGGCTTGCAGGTTTTTCTGTACCAGCGAGTTGAGGCTGGTGGTGGCACCGATCAGCTGCTGGCTGAGCTGGTGGTTGAGTTCCTGCTCTTTTTGCACCAGCGGGCTGTCTTCGGTCGCCACCAGTTCACCGGTCTGCTCGGCGGTTTTTTCGGTGTCGCCGAGGCGCTTGGCGCTGCTCTGATCCTGCAACAGCTGCAGTTTCTGCTCTTCGCTGGCGAGACGGGCACTCTGGTAGTCGCGCTGCTTGATCGCCAGATCCTGCATGCTGGTACGGTTATCCAGCTCCTTTTGCAGGTGGGCCAGTTGCAGGTCGAGCAGGGCCAGCTCGGCACCGAGCTTCATCTTCTCGGCGCTGGAGACGCTTTCACCGGCGTTGAGGCGGGTACGGATCTCCTGACTGCGCTGGTAGGCGCGGCTCATGCTGGCCTGGGCCCGCTCCGGCAGGGTCTGCAAGCTGGTGAGCTGGCTGCCGATGGCGCCGAGGGCCTCCTGGGCCTCCTGCATGTTGGCCAGCACTTCCGGCTGACGGCTGTCGAGCTCTGCCAGACTCATGCTGGCGTATTCGCTCTTGATCTGCTCGGCACTCTTGCCCTTGGTCAGGGCATCGAGCTTGGCACTGATCTCTCTGAGTTCGGTGGGCAGGTTGCGGATCCGCTGGGCCTGGGTCTTGGCCTTCGCCTCTTCCTTGTCGATGCTGTCGAGCAGGGCGAGGGTTTCGGTCAGCAACTTCTGATCCGCTTGCTGACTGACGGTCAGGGTCTCTGATTTACCCAGACCATCCAGCGCTCGCTGAACTGCGTTGCGAGAGGGGACATCTTGCGCCATGGCTTGCGGCACGCAGAGGCTGGCGAGGAGACAGAGCAGCGGCAACAGGGTGGCCGAGACTCTTTTAAAACGTATTGAGGGCATATAACTTCCGGGTTATTACGCGATATTCGGGAGATTTCCCGCATAGATTAAATTCGCGTGGATTCTAACACCGGGCTTGTCAGGTAAGCAGGGGGGAGGGACAAAAAAAACGGCGCCCGCAGGCGCCGTTTTCAACTCGTTCAGCTCTGATTAAAGAACGTGAACAGAAGCGGTGTTGGTGGTGCCGCTCGGTACCAGAGCACCGGAGACCATCACAACCACGTCACCTTTCAGACCCATGCCGATTTCCAGCGCGGCTTCTTTACCGATGCGATAGAAATCGTCGGTAGAGGCGATGCTGTCAACCACGTGAGCAACCACACCCTTGGTCAGAACCAGCTGGGCAGCAGTTTTCTTGTTGGTGGTGATAGCCAGGATCCAGGCTTTCGGGAAGTACTTGCGAATGGCCTTGGCAGACTTGCCGCCTTCGGTAGCAACCACGATCAGCGGGGCGTCCAGCTTCTCGGAGGTCTCTACGGCGCCTTTACATACGGCTTCGGTGATGCGCAGCTTGTTGCTGTCGTTGGCAGCAGACAGGTTGGACGGCATCACGGCATCGGTACGCTCGCAGATGGTGGCCATGATGGTCACGGCTTCCAGCGGGTACTTACCCTTGGCGGATTCACCGGACAGCATCACTGCGTCGGTACCGTCCAGGATGGCGTTGGCCACGTCACCAGCTTCGGCGCGGGTCGGACGCGGGTTCTTGATCATGGAGTCCAGCATCTGGGTGGCAGTGATAACCACTTTGCGGGCTTTGTTGCACTTGGCGATGATCATCTTCTGGGCGAAGATAACTTCTTCAACCGGGATCTCTACACCCATGTCGCCACGAGCAACCATGATGCCGTCGGAAACAGCCAGGATCTCGTCGAAGTTGTCCAGACCTTCCTGGTTTTCGATCTTGGAGATGATCTGGATGTTCTCGCCACCGTGGGCTTTCAGGTGCTCACGGATTTCCAGAACGTCTTCTTTCTTACGGATGAAAGAAGCAGCAACGAAATCAACGCCTTGCTCGCAACCGAAGATCAGGTCGCGCTTGTCTTTCTCGGCCAGGGCCGGCAGCTTGATGGAGACGCCCGGCAGGTTAACGCCTTTGTTCTCGCCCAGGTCACCGTTGTTCAGCACTTTACAGATAACTTCGCGCTCGGTGATTTCGATAACGTCCAGACCGATCAGGCCGTCATCAACCAGGATGCGGTTGCCGACGCGCAGATCGTTGGCGAAACCTGCATAGGTCACAGCCACTTTGTCTTTGTTGCCAACCACGGTCTGGTCGGTGGTGAAGGTGAAAGTCTGGCCAGCGACCAGCGCGACGTCGTTGCCGCCTTCCAGCTTCATGGTACGGATTTCCGGACCCTTGGTGTCCAGCAGGATAGCTGCGTGCTTGCCGGTCTCGGCCATCACAGCGCGCAGGTTGCTGATGCGGCTGCCGTGCTCGGCGTAGTCACCGTGGGAGAAGTTCAGGCGCATGACGTTCATGCCGGCGTCCAGCATTTTGGCCAGCATTTCTTTGGATTCGGTCTTCGGACCGATGGTGCAGACAATTTTGGTCTTTTTCATGTCAATCTTCATGGTTAAGGAATTTCCGCCGAGCAATATACACCAGTTTTTGGAATCTTTTTATGATCCAGAAACAACGTTTTGACCAGATAACGTTTTCTTTTCAGGGATAACGTTTTCCTGTGAGTCACATTTTAGAGCATACGGCCACAGGTTCGGGCTGAAGGGATACAAATGTTGCCATCTGTGGTTGTTTGGCCGGGTTGAGGTTCAGATGTTGTAAAATGACCACCCGTCCGCTGTCACCGTCTTGTCACCGGCTTGCGCAAAAATGTTAGTTCATTGGCGCACGGGTGAAGGAGGTCGGGATGAAAAACAGCCATGAAACCGGATGGGCTCTGCTCTTGCTGGGCGCCGCCCTGCTGCTGGTTCAGACACTGCCAGCCCGCTACTGGCCTGACAATGCCGGTCTGCTGGCGATCTTCTCCCATCCGGTGAAAGGGGAGGCGGCCGCCGAGGGATTGGCGTGGCGAGAGTGGCAGGATCACAGTGCAGCGACCCGGATGGCGCTTCGTGCAGCCCGACCGCTGCCGGATGCTCCTCAGCCTTGATATCTATTGCTGCTTACCGGTCGTGAAGGCGTGAAATTATCAACCATTAGTTGATAGTTCTTATCTATCTTGCTGGATTGTCCACCTTTCATGGCGGGAGGATAATCGATTCCAACAGCGATATCCCCTCCGGTATCGCCCCCTGATACCTTGTTGGAGTCCGCTTTATGTCCCTCGCCCCCGTCTGGTTTATCTCTCACGGCGCACCGGATCTGGTGCTGCGTGAGCAACCCGCCACCCGCTTTCTGCGAACCCTGCGTCTGGGTGAGCTCAAGGGGCTGGTGGTCATCTCCGCCCACTGGTTCAGCCGCGAGCTGCAGATCAACGTCGAGCCCAAACCGGCCTTGATGTACGACTTTTACGGCTTCCCCGAGCCCCTCTACCGGATGCGCTGGCCTGCCAGCAGCCCCGAGTGGTTGCAGCAAGGGGTGAGCGACCAGCTGGCACTGGCCGGACTGACCGCCACCCCGGTGCGGCGCGAGCTGGATCACGGGGTCTGGTCGCCGCTCTCCCTGATCGACCCAAACAGCGAGATCCCGCTGGTGCAGATCTCCATTCCCGCGAGCTTCACCCCGGCCCAGTTGTGGCAACTGGGAGAGGTATTGGGGGCGCTGCGCAGTCAGGGGATTGGCATCCTCGCCTCCGGCGCCATCACCCACAACCTGCGGGCGCTGGCACCGGAAGGCTCGCCAGTGCCGGAGTGGGCCAGCCAGTTTGTCGACTGGCTGGAGCAGAAGATGGCCGACGAGGATCGGCTGGCGCTGCTCGACTATCGTCGGCTGGCTCCCGGAGCGGTGGAGTCCCATCCCCACGATGACCACCTGCGCCCGCTCTTTGTGGCGTTGGGGGCGGCCGATGGTGTGGCGCCCACCCGGCTGCACGAGAGCTGGGATGGCGGCAGCCTCTATATGGGCGCCTACCGCTTCGGCTGATAGCCTCTCAACAAGACCCCGCCAATTGGCGGGGTCTTGTTATTTACGGTGTGGGGGGTGAGCCGAAGGCTCTCAGGGAACCACTACCCGGCTCTCGCCGCCGCCGAGGGCTTCGACCCTGATCTGCACGCCAATCCGCTCCACCAGCGTCTGGACGTGGGAGATGACCCCGATCTGGCGACCGGCGGCTTGGAGGGAGTCGAGGCTGGCGAGCGCCAGATCCAGACTGTCCGGATCGAGCGTGCCAAACCCTTCGTCAATAAACAGCGACTCGACCTGGGTCTGCCGTGACGAGAGGCTGGAGAGGGCCAGCGCCAGCGCCAGCGACACCAGAAAACTCTCGCCACCGGAGAGGGAGTCCACCGAGCGCACCTCGTCCCCCATGTCGAGATCCACCACTTGCAGCGCCAGATCGGTGCCGGGTACCCGCTCCAGCCGGTAGCGCGGCGACAGCTCGGCGAGCTGGGCGTTGGCCTCCAGCAGCAGACGCTCGAGGGTGAGGCTCTGGGCAAAGGTGCGGAACTTGGCGCCGTTGGCCTGCCCAATCAGATCGCACAGCTGCTGCCAGTGGTCGGCCACCGCCTGCTGGGCGGCCAGCTCCTGTTGCAGGCTGCCCGCCTTGAGGGCGGCGGCTTCGGCCTGTGCCAGCTTGCTCTTGCACTCGAACAGCTGCTCTTCAAGGGCGCGACAACGGGCATCGAGTGCCGCCAGCTGATCGCTCAGCTCTGCATCCGGCAGGGCGGCCAGCTCGGGGTGGTGCTCGCGATAGCGATCCCGCTTGCTCTCCTCCAGTGCCAGCGCCCGTTGCCGCTCGGCAAGGCGGGTACGCGCCTCGCCAAGGGCATCTTCCAGCCCTTGCAGGGCAGTGCGGCGAGCCTTGAGTTCATCGGGGGTGATGGCGAGCAGGCGGCGCAGGTCGTATTCGGCGATGCCGAGGGTACTGGCGTGGGCAGCCCAGCGCCCCAGCACCTCCCGCTTGCGGCGACTGCTGGTCTGCTTTTCCTGCTCCACATGAGTGAGGCGGGTCTTGAGTTCGGTCTGCCGCTCCCGCAGAGCGCGGGCGCCGCTTTGCATCAGCTCCAGTTCGCTGGCGAGTTGTTGCAGCCGCTGTTGCCAGCGGCTCTCGACCAGCGGGATCTCCTCGCCATTCAGACAGGCGGCGCGGCTGGTGAGCAGCCCCTGCCGCTGCTGCTCGTGCTCCTTGTAGTCCCGCTCGAGTTTGTGCAGCAGCTCGCGCTGGGTCTGCAGGCGTGCCTCCTGCGCGCTCAGGGCGGGGGTGAGGCTGGCGATCTCGCTGGCCAGCCGCTCCCACTCGCTCTGGCCGTGCAGCCAGGCTTCGCAGGCTCGCTGCCACTCGTGCCACTGCTGGCTGCCGAGCCACTGGCGCCACGGTTGGCCGCCCATCTGCTCGTCGAGGCGCTGGGCACCCTGTTCGAGGCGCTGGCGCAGGGTCGCCTCCTGCTCGCCCATCCCCTTCACTTCCCCTTCCAGCGCGATGCGCTGGCGATCGGCCTCCTGCCACTGCTGGTCAAACTGCTGGTGCTGGGCAGCCAGTTGGCTCAGTTGTTGACGCACCCCTTGCAGCTGTTGTTGGCCAAGCTGGGCCTGACGCAGCTGCTGCTGGCTCTGGGCCAACCCCTGCTCCAGCGCCTGGCCACGGCCAAGCAGGGTGCTCATCAGCTCGTTCCACTCAATGGGGCTCTGGCGCAGCGGCAGCGGATGGCCGAGCAGGGTATCGCCCCCCAGCTGTTGCCAGCGCTGGGTCAGCTGCTCGGCGCGGGTTTCCAGCTCCGGCAGATGTTGCTGACGCACCGCCAGCTGGCGGGCCAGCTCCTGACGCTCGCTCTCGCACTGGATGTATTGATGATTGAGCCGATCCCATTCGAGTTCGAGGCTTCTGACCCGCTCCGCCAGCTGACCCAGGATCCCCGCCACCTGGGGCTGGCTCTGGCTGTAGGGGTGCTCCCCGGAACCGCACAGCGGGCAAGGTTCGCCATCGCTCAGGATATGGCGATACTGCTCGAAGCTGGCGATGGCGCGGGACTGCTCCAGCGCGTGGCGCGCCTCATCCCGCTGCAGGGCGAGCCGCTCGCGGGCGGGGGCCAGCTCTTCGCTTAGGGTGGCGAGCTTGCCCAGCGCCTGCTCCAGCTGGGCAATCTCCTGCTGCAAGCGGCCATGCTGCTCGCCGTGGTTGCGGCCATAATCGGCCAGCTCCAGCAACTGGCGCAGCTGACCCAGCTGTTCGGTTTGCTGCTGCCACTGCTCCTGCGCCTTGGCGAGGCGGCTCTCCCACTGCTGCTCCTGCAGCTCGTTCTGTTGCTGTTGCAGCCGAGCTTGTTCATGTTGCCAGTAGTCGCGCTCCTGCTGACCTTGCTCCAGCTGGCGCTGCAACTGTTGCAGGGCGCGCAGCTTGTGATCGCGCAGGGTGAGCAGTTGCTGCAGCTTGTCGGCATCCTCGGCCCAATCCTGCATGGCGGTGAGCAGGGGCTGCCACTGGCGGGCAACCGGTGCCAGCTCCTTGTGCTCTTCGAGCCAAAGGCCCCACTGCTGGTGCTGCTGCTTGAGCAGCTCCACCTGTCGGCTCTGCTCGCGCCAGCCCTGCTCGAGGGTGAGCTGCACTTCTCGCTCCTGCGCCCCCTCCTGCTGGATCTTCTGCAACTGCTGCACTTTTTCCCGGATGCGGGTATCGAGCTCCTGCGCCCGCTTGAGTTCGGGTTGCAGGGCACCCCATTCCCGCTCGGCGGCGATCTTCTCCGCCAGCAACTGCTGTTCGGTCAGCGCGCTCTGCTGGGTCTGCTCCTCGAGCTTGGCCAGCTCCGGCCCCAGCTCGGCGATCACCTTCTCCTGCTGCTGCACTTCCAGAGTGAGGCGGGCCAGCTCGTCGTGATCGGCGCGGGCTACCTGGGCCTGTTCGGCACGGGCAAACTCCTCGCGCTCGGGGGCCGCGGCGCCGTGGGCCTGCAGGGCGGCATCGAGCGCCGCCTGTCCCTCGGCGCAGCCCTGCAGCTGGGCGGCAATGCGGCTGTTGAGGTCGCGCAAGTCCTGCATCAGCTGCTGCTGTTGCTGCTCGTGCTTGAGGGTGGTGGAGAGGCTCACCTGCTGGCTTACCCACTGTTCGCGGGTCGCTTCGTCCATCAGCGCCACGTCGCCGAGGCGCTGGGCGATGGTGGCCAGCTTCTGCTGCTCTTCCCGCGCCCGTTCATAGGTCTGGATGGAGATGGCGGAGTAGAGCTCGGTGCCGGTCATCCGTTCGAGCAGGGCGGAGCGCTCGTTGGCATCCGATTTGAGGAAGGCGGCAAATTCCCCCTGCGGCAGGATCACCGCGCGGCGGAACTGCTCCCAGGAGAGACCCACCAGCTCGTCGATGCGATCCTGCAGCTCCCGCTTGCTGCCGGAGAAAACCTGCCCTGACTCCACATCGGTCAGGGTGCGCTCCTGCGCCTGAAAGCGCCCCTCCGAGCGGTTGCGCGCCCGGCGCACCGCCCAGCGGGCCAGCCAGATGCGGCCATCGCAGCCACGAAACTGCACCTCGGCAAAACCGCTGGCGTGGCCGCGACTGAGGATGCCGCGCACGTCGTTGGCCTTGAGCTTCTCTTCATCATCCATGCGGCCCACTTCGGCCACGTTCTTGCGATTGGCGATAAAGCGCGGCATCTCGTCGTAGAGGGCCAGACAAATGGCGTCGAGCAGGGTGCTCTTGCCCGCGCCGGTATTGCCGGTGATGGCAAACAGACCGGCGGCGCCGAGCGCCCCCCTGGTAAAGTCGATGGTGAAGGGGCCGGTCAGACTGGCCAGATTCTCACCTGACAGAGACAAGATTTTCATTGGTTTGACTCCTTCACCTGCTCCAGGATCTCTTCAAACGAGGCAACCAGCCCAGCCTCGGGCTCCCCTTCAAACTGGCGCTGATAGCAGAGGCGAAACACCTCGGTGGGGGAGAGCTCATCGAGCCTGCGCCGCTCGCGACCATCGGCCAGCCCTTCCCCCGAGCCCTGATACTGGGTGCTGATGCGGGCCAGACGCACCGGTTTGTCTGCGATGGCGGCGAGAATCCGTTCGCGGATGCGGGCCTCGGGCTTGGGCAGCAGCAGCCGCACTTCGAGGAAGGGTTGTGCCTCTTGTGGACAATCAGGCAGCTCGAGCGATGCGATGGCGTTCAGCGCGTCGTCGAGGGTGCTCTGGGGCAGGCGGATCATCTCCACCGCGCGGGGCACCGGGATCCGCTCCAACCCGGCCAGTTTGCCTTCTGCAAAGGTCACTTCCAGCACCTGATGGTTGTAGTTGGCTTCGGCAAGCGAAAGCGGCAGCGGCGAGCCGCTGTAGTGCACCCCCTCGGCCGGGCTCTGGGCCAGATGGAGGTGACCGAGCGCCGTGTAGTCAGCACCGGCAAAGAGTTCGGCGGGCAGGGCGTGCTGGTTGCCGCCGAGCACCCGCCGCTCCGACAGTTCCGAGAGCTGGCCCGCCGCCAGATAGGCGTGGCCCATGGCGATGAGCGGCAGCTCCTCCCCGCAGCGGGCGCGCCCTTCGGCCAGCACCTCGGCGTAGACCTGTCGAACCCCTTCGATCAGCCTGTCTTGTCCTTCTTCCAACGACTCTACCCGCAGATCGCTGCTGCGCAGGAACGGCACGGCGGCGCACCAGGCGGCGATCTTGCCCTCCCGGTCTTGCAGCGGTACCAGCAGGCGGTCGGTCTCGAGCTTGCCCTCACTGTCGCGGCTGATGCTGCCCACCAGATGCAGATCAAAGGCGCGCAGCAGCTCGTGGGGGGCATCGAGCTTGGAGGGGGAGTCGTGGTTGCCGCCGATCAGCACCATGTTGAGGTGGGGCATCTCGGCGCGCAGCCGCGCCAGAAAACGGTAGAGCTGTTGCCAGGCGCTGGCGGGGGGATTGGCGGTATCAAACAGATCGCCCGCCACCAGCAGGGCGTCGATCTCGCGCGCCTTGAGGGTGTCGCTCAGCCAGTCGAGAAAGGCATCGTGTTCAAAACGGCGGTCATGGCCATGAAGTTGATGGCCAAGGTGCCAGTCGGCGGTATGGAGGATTTTCATTGGAAAGCAGCCCGGTTGCAGGGACGGTGCCTGTGGCACCCGATGGAGACAAGATGAGGATGCCCCGTGCTTTTTTCAAGTAAAACAGGGGGCTGGCATCGATTCAGGCAGGTTCGCAGCACATCCGGTATTGGGGGTGGCCGGTAAGGGGATCGGACTCCTCGGCCTCGATGACGAAGCCGTGGCGGCGATAGAAACGCACCGCCTGATCATTCTCGACAAAGACCCGGGCGTGGAGCGACGCCCCCTGACGCTTGGCCTCCTGCAGCAGGGCGTGGCCGACGCCGCGGCCCTGACGGTCGGGGCGTACGAACAGGGCGGCGAGATAGTTGTCCACCAGCGCCATGAAACCGAGCAGATCGCCGCGCTCCTCGAACACCCAGATGGCGGCGCGATCGAGATAGCGGGTACGCAGATCCTCCTGGGCCTGCCACCAGCAGGAGGCATCGACGAAATCGTGGGCCTGCAGGGAGGCCAGCAACCAGATTTCGACGATCTCTTCCATGTCTTCCGGGCGACTGGGCCGCAACATACCTTCATCCTTATTAACAATTTACTTTCGCAGTCTAGGAGAACTTGATGAACAAACAGGTGACATAAATGAGACCCTGTGAGGTCGATCGCCCTTTATTTAGCGAGAATGATTGGCTGATCACAAAGCGCCTCTCTAGTACAATGCCCGCCGGACAATCTAGAGACCGAGGACGCCATGTGGTTTAAAAACCTGCAGATTTATCGCTTTACCCGCCCCTTTGACCTGACCGTGGATCAGCTGGAAACCCAGCTGGAAGCCTGTGCCTTCACCCCTTGCGGCAGTCAGGACATCTCCCGTTTCGGGTGGGTCAAGCCCCTTGGCAAATTCGGCTCAACCCTGACCCACTCTGCCTCCGGCCACATCCTCATCTGCGCCCGCAAAGAGGAGAAGATGCTGCCCGGTACCGTGGTCAAGGAGATGCTGGCCGAGAAGGTAGAGGCGATCGAGTTCGAACAGGGACGCGCCCTCAAGAAGAAAGAGAAGGAAGCGCTGAAAGAGGAGATCCTCCACACCCTGCTGCCCCGTGCCTTTAGTCGTACCAGCCAGACCTTCGCCTGGATCAATCCGGCCGACAATTTGATGGTGGTGGATGCAGGTTCTGCCAAGAAGGCGGACGATCTGCTGGCGCTGCTGCGCAAATCCATCGGCTCCCTGCCGGTGGTGCCGGTGGCTCTCAAGAACCCGCCGGAGATCACCATGACCGAGTGGTTGAACGAGGGCAATCTGCCCGCCTCCTTCACTCTGGAAGATGAAGCCGAGCTGCGCAGTGCCATGGAGCACGGCGGCATCATCCGCTGCAAGCAGCAGGATCTGATGACGGATGAAATCAAGAACCACCTGGCCAACGACAAGCTGGTGACCAAGCTGGCCCTCAACTGGGGCGAGACCGTCAGCTTCGTGCTGGGGGATGATCTCTCCATCAAGCGCCTGAAATTCAGCGAAGAGCTGCGCGAGCAGAACGACGACGTCACCAGCGAAGATCCGGCCGCCCGTCTGGATGCCGACTTCGCGCTGGTCACCGCCGAGCTGTCCCAGTTTATCCCGGCGCTGTTTGCCGCCCTGGGTGGCGAAGAGCAGTCCATCTAACCGGACTTGCACTTGTTTGGCCTCTGCCATCCCATCGTAAAAGCCGCCTTCGGGCGGTTTTTTTATGTCTGTTACGGATAGCCATTATTGATAGATGAGTAAGATATTGATCTTGTTCAATAACTTGAGCTGTCAGCGCCAATCGTGACATAGTCCCTCTTCATGGTCATAAAACAGACAAGGAGAGTGTCATGTTGCGCAAACCTCTGGGGCTGGCTGTCGCCCTTGCCCTGCTGGCCGGTTGTGCCAGTGACAACGGCTTTCACTACACCCCGCCAGCCCAGACCCTGATCGCGCCGGAAGCCGCCAGTGGCTGGACCGACAAGCAGGGCTGGCAGGGCCATGACTTCATGGTGGCGGCCGCCAACCCGCTGGCGGTGGATGCGGGCTACCAGATCATCAAGGCCGGTGGCAGTGCCGTCGATGCCGCCATTGCGGTGCAGCTGGTGTTGACGCTGGTGGAGCCGCAATCCTCCGGGATCGGTGGCGGGACGCTGCTGCTGGTGTGGGATGGCCGCAAGGTGAGTGCGGTGGATGGCCGCGAGACGGCGCCGGCTGCCGCCACCGACCAGCTGTTTATGCAAGATGGCAAGCCGCTGGCGTTTTATGACGGGGTGGTGGGGGGCCGCTCGGTCGGCGTTCCCGGCACCCTGCGCGCTCTGGCACTGGCCCATCAGCGTTATGGCAAGCTGCCCTGGGCTGCGCTGTTCGAGCCCGCCATCACGCTGGCAGAACAAGGATTTGTGATAAGTCCACGGCTGGCCACATTGCTGGCCAAGGATCCCTATCTGGCACGGGATCCGCAGGCGCGAGCCTACTTCTATCAGGCGGATGGCAGCCCCAAAACGGCGGGCACCCGGCTGACCAACCCGGCGCTGGCCAAGGTGCTGCGCACTCTGGCCACAGAGGGGGCGGATGCCTTCTATCGGGGGCCGCTGGCGGATGCCATGGTGGCCAAGGTACGCCAGCATCCCACCAATCCCGGGGTACTGGCGGCCACCGATCTGGCCAGCTATCAGGCCAAAGTGCGTGATGGCCTCTGCTTTGACTATCGCCAGAGCAAGATCTGCGGCTTTCCCACTCCCTCGTCCGGCACCCTGGCGCTCGGCCAGATCTTCGGCATGCTGGAGAGCCGCGATATGGCGGCCCTCAAGCCGATCACCACGAAGGAGGGGGGACTGGCTGCTTCCAGCGAGGCTATCCACCTCTACAGCGAAGCGGCGCGTCTGGCCTTCGCCGATCGCAACCAGTACGTCGCCGACAGCGATTTTGTCAGCGTGCCGGTGCAGGGGCTGCTGGACAAGGGCTATCTGGCCGAGCGGGGCAAGCTTGTCGGTCAGCACTCCATGGGGATTGCCAAGCCCGGTACGCCGCCACTGGCGCTGGCGCGCGGCAAGGATGCGACTCCGGAACTCCCCTCTACCAGCCATGTCTCGATCGTCGACAAGGCGGGGATGGCCATCTCCATGACCAGCTCCATCGAGGATGGTTTCGGATCGCGTCAGATGGTCAACGGCTACCTGCTCAACAACCAGCTCACCGATTTCTCCTTCACCTCGGTGGATGCCGCCGGTCTGCCGGTGGCAAACCGGGTGGAGCCGGGCAAGCGGCCCCGCTCCTCCATGTCACCCCTGCTGGTGTTTGACAAGCCAAGCGGCGAGCTGACCATGACGCTGGGCTCGCCGGGGGGCTCCGCCATCATCAACTACGTGGGCAAGACCCTGCTCGGCACCCAGGATTGGGGCCTGAACCTGCAACAGGCCATCAACCTGCCCAACTTTGGCAGCCGCAACGGCCCCACCGAGCTGGAAGCGGGACGCACCCCCATGTCGGTGGTCGAGGGATTGAAGGCGAGGGGACATGAGGTGGTACTGAATGAGCAGACCTCCGGCCTGCAGGGGGTTGAGCGCAATGGCGGTGGCTGGTTTGGCGCAGCGGATCCGCGCCGGGAAGGGATCGCCAAGGGGGAGTGAGGTTCCCATAGCAACAAGGCCAGCATGATGCTGGCCTTGTTGCTGATGGTGCGCTTACTGGATGCCCAACAGTTCCACGTCGAAGATCAGGACTGATCCCGGCGGGATTTTGCCAGCGGCGCGGTCGCCGTAGGCGAGGTTGGCAGGGATGTAGAAACGGGTCTTCTCACCTTCCACCATCAGCTGCACCCCTTCGGTCCAGCCAGCGATCACCTGATTGAGGCCAAACTCGATGGGCTCGCCACGGGCGACCGAGCTGTCAAAGACGGTGCCGTCCAGCAGCTTGCCCTCGTAGTGCACCTTCACCTTGCTGGTGGCGGTGGGGTGAACGGTGCCGGTGCCCGGGGTCAGCACTTCGTACTGCAGGCCGGAGGCGGTGGTGGTCACCAGCGGCTTCTCCTTGTTGCTGGCGAGGAACTCGGCGCCAATCCGCACGTTGTCGGCCGCCAGCTTCTTGTTGTTGCTGCTGGAGTAGAAGTAGTAGGCCACACCGGCGATGAGCAGCGCGATCAGTATGAATTTCATCGGTTTTTCCTGTTCCATGAAATGTAAAAAGTGCAATGAGGGCGCCATCTTATCGCGCACCGCCCCTGATGGCGAGCCACAGGGCGGGAGGATGTGAGCGGGCAGGCAAAGCCCGGCGACGCAGATGCAAAAAGGGGCGAGTCGGTGACTCGCCCCTTGTCATGGCGGCGGCGCTTACTTGGCGGCCACCATCATCAGGGCGGGCAGGGCGAAGAAGAGACCCGTCACATAACCCAGAGCCAGCAGCTTGTTCTCGCTGCCTACCCGGGCCAGCCCCTCGGCGGCGCGCACCGGCAGGTCGCGCAGGAAGGGGATGCCATAGATGATGACCACGGCAAAGAGGTTGAACAGCACGTGGACCAGCGCGATGGTCAGGGCCAGCTGGGCACCGGCTCCGCTGATGGCGGTGGCAGCCAGCAGGGCGGTGATGGTGGTACCGATATTGGCCCCCAGGGTGAAGGGGTAGAGCTGACGGGTGCTGAACACGCCGCCGCCGGCCAGCGGGATCATCAGGCTGGTGGTGGTGGAGGAGGACTGCACCATGATGGTCACCAGCGCACCGGAGGTGATGCCGGTCAGCGGGCCACGGCCCAGCGCCTTGTGCAGCAGCTCTTTGGCGCGGCCGACCAGTACCTGTTGCAGCACTTTGCCGAGCCAGGTGACGCAGGCGAGGATCAGCAGGATACCGATGACGATGGTGGCGATGGCGGCACCCTTGCCCGGCAGGAAGGCCACGGCGCTGTCGATCAGCTGCTGGGCCGGTGCGGTCAGCGGCTTCATGAAATCCATGCCCTTCATCGACATGTTGGCGGAGCCTACCAGCAGGTTGGCCAGCCACTCGGCGCTGTGTTGCAGCAGGCCGAACATCAGCTCCAGCGGCAGGAAGATGAACACCGCCAGCAGGTTGAAGAAGTCGTGCACGGTGGCGGCGGCGAAGGCGCGGCGGAACTCGGCGCGATCCCGCACATGGCCCATGGAGACGATGGTGTTGGTGATGGTGGTGCCGAGGTTGGCACCCATCACCATGGGGATGGCCATGCTGATGGGCAGGCCGCCAGCCACCAGACCGACGATCACCGAGGTGACGGTGCTGGAGGATTGCACCAGCGCGGTAGCGAGAATACCCAGCAGCAGGGCGACAAAGGGGTTGTTGGCAAAGGCGAAGATCTGGGCTGCGCCCTCGGCGCCGCCGGAGAAATCTTTGAAGCCGTGGGAGATGGCGCCCACGGCAACCAGGATCAGGTAGACCAGTACGATGACACTCATCCAGTTGAACAGGGCGCGGGTCGCGGGCGGCTGTGACAAGGAGTGATGGTGTTGCATAAAGCCTCTTGAGACGGTCGTTCCGTCTTGGGTTGTTGATGACCCGCGCATTTAATCAATGGTTAATGACAGAAATATGACAACGTGACATTTCGATGATGTTTTTATGACGACGAACTGCGGCGACAGGCGCTGACCGAGCCGGTTGGCTCTGGGGTGGCAAAAGGGGGGACGAAAGCACTGCCGCCTTGTCAGCCGGAATGTGATCGCTACACTGCGCCCCTTTATTGGCAAGCAGGAGTAAACAAGATGATGCGTGCATGGATCCTCTCTCTGTCGCTGGGGCTGCTCTCGGCAGGGGCACAGGCCAGCCTGTTGAAAACCGACTGCAACCTCGACAAGGCCCTCAAAAACGAAGCGGTGAATGCCACTCTGGGGGTCAAGGGCAACTGTGATACCAGCAAGCTGGTGAAGCAGGAGAAAGAGAAGGTGAAAGCTGAGGTGCAAAAAGGCCGCAACGACCTGCTGGGCGAGAAGCGTGCCGACCTCAAGGAGAGCGGCAACGGTATGCAGCAGAAGATGGACAAGGCAAACCAGCAGCTGCACAAGGCGGAGCAGGATGCCAAGACCATCGCTCGCGATCCGCTCAAGGCTGCGGCGACCGCCGTACTGGATAAGCAGTAAGCAGACCGGGCCCAAGCCCGTGTGACCGGCAACAGACCGGCAGCAAAAAGGGGAGCCATGGCTCCCCTTCTGTCTATCCGTTATCCGCAAAGGATCAGGCGTCAGCCGCTTCCTCGTACTGACGGAACGGGATACGGAACACCGCCAGACGCAGGAACAGATAGGTTGCGCCGAGGCCCGCCCAGATCAGGCCCAGCTCCAGCGAGCTCTGCTCCAGGTTGATCCACAGAGCACCGATGGTGGCGGCGCCGAGCAGCGGCATCAACAGGTAGATGACGTGATCCTTGAGGGTCTTGTTGCGCTTCTCGCGCACCCAGAACTGACCGATCACCGACAGGTTGACGAAGCTGAACGCCACCAGTGCGCCGAAGTTGACCAGCGCCAGCGCGGTATCCAGATCAAACGACACGGCGGAGAGGGCCAGACCGCCCACCATCAGCACGTTGATGGCCGGAGTGCGGTATTTCGGGTGGATGTAGCCAAACACCCGCTCCGGGATCATGCGATCACGCCCCATCACGTAGAGGATGCGCGACACACCGGCGTGAGCCGCCATGCCGGAGGCCAGTACCGCGACCGTGGTGCAGACCAGCACCACGGACTGGAAGAAGGTGCCGCCAACGTAGAGGGCGATCTCCGGCAGTACCGCATCCGGATGCTGGAAGCGGGCGAGGCTCGGGAAGTAGAGCTGCAGGCAGTAGGAGACCACCACGAAGATGATGCCGCCGATAAGGGCAGTCAGCACGATCGCCTTGGGGATCACCTTGCCAGCGTTCGGAGTCTCTTCGGAGAGGGAGCTCAGACCGTCAAAGCCCAGGAACGAGAAGCAGAGGATGGTCGCACCGGTAAAGAGCGGTACCAGCTGTGCTGACTCGAAGTGGAACGGACGGCTGCTCATCAGGGTGCCAGCCCCTTCACCGTGGTAGATGCCCCACGCCATCAGGCCGATAAAGAGGGTGATGATGGCCAGCTGGATCACCACGATCAGACCGTTGAAGTTGGCCACCAGATTGATGCCGCGCAGGTTCAGGAAGGTCATCACGGTCACCAGACCGAAGATGAACACCCAGGGCTCGACGCCCGGGAACATGGCGGTCAGGTAGATCTTGGCCAGCAGGATATTGATCATCGGCATGAACATGTAGTCGAGCAGGGATGACCAGCCGACCATGAAACCGACGTAGGGGTTGAACACCTTCTGGGCATAGGTATAGGCAGAGCCCGCAGAGGGGAACTTGCGTACCAGATGTCCGTAGCTGAAAGCGGTGAGCAGGATGCCACCCAGAGCCAGCAGATAGGCGGTGGCGACCCGGCCATCGGTGATGTCACCGACGATGGCGAAGGTGTCGAAGACAGCCATGGGGGTCAGATAGGCCAGACCCATCACAATCACTTGTGTCAGGGTAAGGGTCTTGAGCAGCTTGGCGTTTTGCGATGCCATTACGCTTTCTCCTCAATCAGTGCCGCAGCACGTGCTTGCAACGAGCGCAGGGATACGATGGATTCGCAAGCCTGTACATCAAGGGCGCCGGGGAGGCGCATACCGGGCTGTACCGGCAGGAAAGCATTAAAACGCCCCATTGTTATCCTCTCAACGTCGGGAGATTGTTTGGCAATCTCGAATATCACTTCCGGAAACGTTCCGGCCTCTTGTGGTGGGTTTGTACTGCACTTCAAAAATACAAAAACCGATGTCGCAGTGAACATCGGTCCTTTATTGGCGGCGTATTGTGCATTCGGTCAGCCCCCTTGACAAGCAAAAAAGGGCGGATTAACGCATTTTTTTGCATACGCACGGGGCAGGTAAGTGGTCACTCGCCCCCTGCAGCCGTCCCCGAGCCGCTCCCCCTTTTTCGGGGGGGAAGAGAACCCTGTCATGGCGTATGAAAAATCGGCAAATCGGGGCTGCAGGGTGCATAGCGCCTCAACATTGATCCTGATCATATTTGCCGGCGTTCCCCCGGGCTCGAGTCCTGCGAGCTTATCGGCTGGCGGGGGATGGGAGGGGGTGAAGTGGAAAAAGATCTATTGCATATCCATTCACATTAATGACTGAGGATAGAAGGCAACGCGGCTCGGGCCATGGCACGGCGAGCAGCCCGGCTGGGTAGTTATTTGAAATCAGTCACACTTCCTGCAGAAACCGCATTTCTGGCAACCCGTGCTGCTGGCCACCAGAGCACCGCAAAAACAACAAGGAGCCCGCAGGCTCCTTGTTCGCTATCGGGGGGAGGGGCGCCAGCGGTTACTGGGCGATCTCCACCTTGTCGGCGGTATGCAGCGGGATGCGGAACACGGTGAGGCGCAGGAACAGGTAGATGGCCCCCAGCGCCGCCCAGATCAGCCCCAGCTCGAAGGAGGAGGGCTCGAGGTTGAGCCACAGTACCCCGATGCAGGCGGCGCCACAGAGCGGCAGCAGCAGGTACATCAGGTGATCCTTGAGACACTTGTTGCGGCCCAGCTTCACATAGAAGTGGGCAATCACCGCCAGATTGACGAAGGTGAAGGCCACCAGGGCGCCGAAGTTGATCAGCGCCAGCGCCATCTCCAGATCCAGCGACACCGCAGAGAGGGCCAGCAGGCCGACCAGCAGCACGTTGAACGCCGGGGTCTGCCACTTCGGATGGATGTAGCCGAAGAAGCGGGCGGGCAGGGCGCGATCACGACCCATCACGTAGAGCAGGCGCGATACACCGGCGTGGGAGGCGAGCCCCGAGGCCAGCACCGCCACAGTAGTGCAGACCAGTACCACCGCCTGGAACAGCTTGCCGCCGACATAGAGGGCGATCTCCGGCAGTACCGCATCCGGATGCTGGAAGCGGGAGATGTCCGGGAAGTAGAGCTGCAGGAAGTAGGAGGTGGTGACAAACAGCACACCGCCGATCAGCGCCGTCAGCACGATGGCGCGGGGGATCACCCGATCCGCGTCCGGGGTCTCTTCCGACAGGGTACTGATGGCGTCAAAACCGAGGAACGACAGACAGAGGATGGAGGCCCCCATCAGCAGCGGTGACACCTGGATCTGCTCGGAGAAGAAGGGACGGCTGCTGGCCACGGTCCCCAGCCCTTCACCGTTGTGAACGCCCCAGGCGATCAGGCCGATGAAGATGGCGATGATGCTGAACTGCATCACCACGATCAGGCTGTTGAAGTTGGCCACCAGCTTGATGCCGCGCAGGTTGAGGGCGGTCATCACCGCCGCCAGACCGAAGATATAGGTCCAGGGCTCTACGTTCGGGAAGAGGGCTTCCAGATAGATCTTGGCCAGCAGCATGTTGATCATCGGCATGAACATGTAGTCGAGCAGGGAGGTCCAGCCCACCATAAAGCCGACATAGGGGTGAAACACCTTCTGGGCATAGGTATAGGCGGAGCCGGCTGACGGGAACTTGCGCACCAGATGGCCGTAGCTCAGGGCAGTGAACAGCATGCCGATGAGGGCAAACAGGTAGGCGGTCGGCACATGGCCTTCGGTGATCTCGGTAACGATGCCGAAGGTGTCGAACACCGCCATGGGGGTGAGGTACGCCAGTCCCATAACCACGACCTGCCACAGTTTGAGGGTCTTTTTCAGACCAACCTGCTGGGCCGCCATTATGCATGTTCCTCATGCAGTGCCAGAGTGGCACGGTCCATCAACGAAACCGGGAGAGAGGCCCGGGAATCAAGGGCGCCAGGGCGGCGCACACCGGCCATGGCCGGTTGGAAAGCATTGAGATGCCCCATGTTGTTCCTCACTAGACTTGGTGTCGGGAGACTGCTGCCAATCTCGCTATCTTTTCCGGGGGTGATCCGGCCTCGTTTATGGGTTTGTTCACTGTCTAAAAAAGAACCGATGCCATTGTTTTACATCGGTTCTTTCAGTGGCGGCGCATTGTGCATTTGCAGGGCCCCCTTGACAAGAAAAAAAGGGGGCAAAATTGCATTTATTTGCACAGGTGAGCGGTCACTTTCCTGCTGGTCAGGCCAGCACGGCCTCCAGTGATTTTTCAAGGAGTTGCAGCCCCTCGTCAATCACTGCCGCAGGGGCTGTCAGGGGGGCGAGAAAACGGATGACATTTGCGCGCACCCCGCATGAGAGCAGGACCAGACCCCGTTTGCCCGCCTCGGCCACCAGACGTTTGGTGAGGTCGGGATCGGGCTGGCTGGCATCACGCCGTTTCACCAGCTCCATGGCCACCATGGCACCGGGGCCGCGAATTTGACCTATGCAGTCAAAACGCTCGGCTATGCGTTCCAGCCCCGCCTTGATCTGCTCCCCCTGATCCAGCGCTTTCTGGTTGAGTTTCTCCTCGTCGATCACCTGCAATACCGCCAGCGCGGCGGCGCAGGCGATGGGGGATCCCGCATAGGTGCCACCCAGACCCCCCGGCTTGGCCGAGTTCATGATCTCTGCCTTGCCCACCACGGCGGAGAGGGGGAAGCCACCCGCCAGACTCTTGGCCAGGGTCATGATGTCCGGCTCGATGCCGGCATACTCGGTGGCGAAGGTCTTGCCGGTGCGGCAAAAACCGCTCTGGATCTCGTCGCAGATCAGCAGAATGCCGTGCTGGTCGCAGACGCTGCGCAGCTTCTGCATAAAGCTCGGGGAGGCGGGATAGAAGCCCCCTTCGCCCTGTACCGGCTCGATGATGATGGCGGCAACCCTGCTCGGCTCGATATCGGCGCTGAAGCAGAGCTCGAGGGCGTGCAGGGCATCCTCTTCACTCACCCCGAGATAATCGGCGGGGAAGGGGATGTGGTAGACCTCCCCCGGGAAGGGGCCAAAGCCGGTCTTGTAGGGCACCACCTTGCCGGTGAGCGCCATCCCCATCATGGTGCGGCCGTGAAAGCCCCCCTTGAAGGCGATGGTGCCGCTGCGGCCGGTGTGGGCGCGGGCGATCTTGATGGCGTTCTCGACCGCCTCGGCGCCGGTGGAGAGAAACAGGGTGCGCTTCGGCGTCGGGCCGGGCACCAGGGCGTTGAGCTTCTCGGCAAGCTCGATATAGCCGGGGTAGGGGGTGACCTGAAAGCAGGTGTGGCTGAATTTTTCCAGCTGTTCACGCACCGCCGCCACCACTTTGGGGTGGTTGTGGCCGGTGTTGAGCACGGCGATGCCGGAGGCAAAGTCGATGTAGCGGTTGCCCTCCACATCCCACAGCTCGGCATTTTGCGCCCGGTCGATAAAGACCGGCAGCAGGGTGCCGACGCCGTTGACCACGGCCGCTTCGCGGCGCGCTTGCCACGCCTTGTTTGATTCTGACTGACTCATCTTTCCTCCCTGAGGGGCCGCAGCCCCCGATATTCCCTGAAAATGTGGCAGGCGTTTTGGCGCCCATCACCGCCGATCAGCTCATCGGGCCAGTTCGGCGGCGCCTTGTCTCTCTGTTGCAGCCCTAGCGAATGGCGCCAAAGCAGAGGTATTTGGTCTCCAGATACTCCTCCAGCCCCTCGGCGGCCCCTTCGCGGCCCAGACCCGACTCCTTGATGCCGCCAAAGGGGGCCAGCTCGGTTGAGATGATCCCCTCGTTGATGCCGACCATGCCGTACTCCAGCTGCTCGGCGACGCGCCACACCCGGGCGATGTCGCGGCCATAGAAGTAGGCGGCCAGGCCATAAGGGGTGTCGTTGGCAATGGCGATGGCCTCGGCTTCCGTCTCGAAGCGCACCAGCGGGGCGACCGGGCCGAAGATCTCCTCCTGCAGGATGGGGTTGGTTTTATCCACCTTGCCCAAAATGGTGGGTTGGTAGAAGAGGGGGCCGGCGGGGTGAGCTTCGCCCCCCAGCAGCACTTCGGCACCGGCGGCGACCGATTGCTGCACCAGCTCGGCCACCTTGCTGGCGGCAGCCGGGTTGATGAGCGGGCCGATCTGGGTGCCTTCCGCCATGCCATCTCCCACCTTGAAGGCCTTGACGGCGGCAGTCAGCTTCTCGGCGAAGGCGTCATAGACGCTGGCCTGCACCAGAATGCGGTTGGCGCAGACGCAGGTCTGCCCGGCGTTGCGGTATTTGGAGGCGAGCGCCCCGGCCACGGCGGCATCGAGGTCGGCGTCGTCAAAGACGATAAAGGGGGCGTTGCCACCCAGCTCCAGCGACAGCTTTTTCATGGTGTCGGCGCACTGGCGCATCAGCAGCTTGCCGATGCGGGTGGAGCCGGTGAAGGAGAGCTTGCGCACCACCGGATTGCTGCACAGCTCGTTGCCCACCGCGCTCGCCTGATGGCTGGTGACGATATTGATGACACCGGCGGGGATGCCCGCCTGCTCGGCAAGCAGCGCCAGCGCCAGCGCGCAGAGCGGGGTCTCGGCGGCGGGCTTGATGACGATGGTGCAACCGGCGGCCAGCGCCGGGCCCGCCTTGCGGGTGATCATGGCAATGGGGAAGTTCCACGGAGTGATGGCGGCGACCACGCCCACCGGCTGCTTGATGGTGGCCAACCGGCGATCGCCGCTAAAGCCCGGGATGGTGCGGCCATAGGCGCGCTTGCCCTCCTCGGCGAACCACTGGATAAAGCTGGCGCCGTAGGCCACCTCGCCCTTGGCTTCCGCCAGCGGCTTGCCCTGCTCGCAGGTCATGATGCGGGCCAGCTCGTCGCTGTGGGCGGTGATGGCGGCAAACCAGGCGTAGAGCTTGTTGCTGCGCTCCTTGGCGGTCAGCGCCGCCCAGGCGGGTTGCGCCGCGTGGGCGGCCGCGATGGCGCGGCGGGTATCCTCGGCATCCATGTCGGGCACCTGGGTAATGACGGCACCGCTGGCGGGGTTGGTGACCTCGAAGGTGCGGCCGCTGGCGGCCTCGCACCACTGTCCATCTATATAGGCGCGGGATGTGATCAAGCTGGAGTGGGATGTTGTTCCTGACATGAGAAGCCTCGAGTGTGGGTCAGAGCAGCTGGTTGCCGGAGTGAGCCGACCCTTCCTGCGCCGCTGCCGTATAAAATAATAAGCACAGGAAGACCATAATTTGAGCTGAAATGTTTTTCAAGTGTTAAATATATTTGAATTGCTGGGGGGCGCCATGCTAGAAAATGGGCTGTGTAGCGCGCTTTCTCCGGTTCGCTTGCAGGCTGCAAGTGGGCAGACGACCGGGAGATGGTAAATCAGGTGTGCAAAATAATGAACGGTTGTGCTGTGTAACATAGTGAACGGCAAGGGAAAGCTGGTCGGCTATTTTAACCAGCAGGGTAAACAGGCTGCGCCTGATCCGATGCGATCACGCGCAAGCAGGAGAGGCTGATGATGCAAGGATGCAGACATGGCGCAGCAGGGGGCCTTTCATGAGCGGGCCACAGAGCCGGGAGGGCGTGGCTCGACCGTTGAGTGGGGCTGACGCCGGGGCGCGCACCATGGGGGAACGGCTGGCGGCGGTACGCCATCAGCTGGGGCTCTCCCAGCGGCGAGCGGCCGAGTTGAGCGGCCTGACTCATGGCGCCATCTGCATGATCGAGCAGGACAAGGTGAGCCCCTCGGTCGCCTCCCTGCAAAAGCTGCTCACCATCTACGGCCTGCCGCTGTCGCGCTTCTTCGCCGAGGAGGAGAGCCGCACTCCGGAGGTGGTGATCAAGGCGGATCAGCTGATCGAGCTGGGCAGTCAGGGGGTCTCCCTCAAGCTGGTGCACAACGGCAACAACCGCCGCCAGCTCGGCTTTATGCTGGAGACCTATCCCCCCGGCACCGACACCGGCGGTCAGGTGACCCATCAGGGGGAGGAGGTCGGCACCGTGCTGGAGGGGTCGGTGATCCTGACGGTGGCGGGCCAGAGTTATCAGCTGGAGGCGGGCGACAGCTATGTGATCGACACCGGCGAGCCCCACAGCTTCAGCAATCCGTCGGGGGAGACCTGTCGCATCGTCAGCGCCCACACCCCGGCGAGCTTTTAATCCTGACAGTAGTTTGGCAACCGAACCGGTAAGGAAACAGGGATCATGACCGAACATGTAAACAGTTACTACGCAGCCAGCGCCAATAAACACGCGCCCTATCCGACATTGACCGAGCAGCTGGAGTGCGATGTCTGCGTCATCGGGGCGGGCTATACCGGCCTCTCCAGCGCCCTGCATCTGGTAGAGAAGGGCTACAAGGTGGTGGTGCTGGAGGCCGCACGAGTCGGCTTTGGCGCCAGCGGCCGCAACGGCGGCCAGATCGTCAACTCCTACAGCCGCGACATCGACACCATAGAAGCGAACTGCCCGCCGGATCAGGCCAGGCTGCTCGGTTCCATGCTGTTTGAGGGGGGCCAGATCATCCGCGAGCGGATCAAGCGCTACAACATCCAGTGCGATCTGCAGGAGGGGGGCGTCTTTGCCGCCGAGACCGAGAAGCAGCTGCACGAGCTCAAATCCCAATACGCCCGCTGGCAGAAGTGGGGCAACGACCAGCTGGAGCTGCTCGATGCCAAGGGGGTGCGCGAGGTGGTCGCGAGCGATCGCTACGTCGGCGCCCTGCTCGACAAGAGCGGCGGTCATATCCACCCCCTCAATCTGGCGTTGGGGGAGGCGGAAGCGATCCGCATCCAGGGTGGGCAGATCTTCGAACAATCCGCCGTCACCAGTATCACCCCGGGGCAGCCAGCCTTGGTCAAGACCGCCAAGGGGGCGGTGAAGGCGCGCTTTGTGGTGGTGGCGGGCAATGCCTACCTCGGCAATCTGGTGCCGGAACTGGCCAGCAAGAGCATGCCCTGCGGCACCCAGGTGATCGCCACCGAAGTGCTGGGAGAGGAGCGGGCCCGTTCACTGCTGCCGCAAAACTACTGTCTGGAGGATTGCAACTACCTGCTCGACTACTACCGCACCTCCGGCGATCACCGGCTGCTCTATGGCGGCGGCGTGGTCTATGGCGCGCGGGATCCGGCGGATATCGAGCGGCTGATCATCCCCAAGATGCTGAAAACCTTCCCGCAGCTGGCGGGGGTCAAGGTGGAGTACACCTGGACCGGCAACTTCCTGCTCACCCTGTCACGGCTGCCGCAGTTTGGTCGCATCGGCCCCAACATCTACTACATGCAGGGCTACAGCGGCCACGGCGTCACCTGTACCCATCTGGCGGGCAAGCTGCTCTCCGAGGTGCTGAGCGGTCAGGCGGAGCGCTTCGATGCCTTTGCCAAACTGCCGCACTACCCCTTCCCGGGTGGCCGCCTGTTCCGTATCCCCTTCACCGCCGCGGGCGCCGCCTGGTACACCCTGCGCGACCGCTTGGGGGTATAAGAGCTGCCCAGCGAGAAATGTGGGCTGGTGGGTGCCGCTTAGATAACGCTGACGCCAGCACCAATACCGGAAACAACAAGGCCACCGCGAGGGTGGCCTTGTTGTTTATCAAGCAGCAGCGCGCTGATTAGCTGTAGAAGGCTTCAACGGTGCCCTTGAGCTTGATCAGGATGGGCTGACCACGGCGATCCAGCGCCTTGGGGGAGGGGATCTTCACCCAACCTTCGCTGATGCAGTACTCCTCGACATCGGTGCGCTCTTTGCCGTTCAGGCGAATACCGATCGGGTGCTCGAAGCAGGCGGCCACATAGTGAGGGCTGCGGGGATTGCAGGAGAGGTGATCCGGCAGAGCCGGTTTGGTGCTGGTATCGCTCATCGATATAACCCGAAATGAATAAAAAGTGGGTCATTGTAGAGAATGCCGCCATGGCATTCAAGGCGGCCACAAAACAGGCAAAGCGTGCTCGCCATCGCTATGGGCGACCCGCTTATCCTCGTTGCCAATGCATCACCAGCTCGGGGCGGCCGCTATGCTCGCACAACTGCTGCTCACCCTCTTTGAAACCGTTGCGGGAATAGAAGCGCCGCGCCTGCTCATTTTCGGCGTAGACCGTCAACTCGAGCCGGTCATATTGGGCTTTGAGGTGTTCGAGCAGTTGGCGACCCAGCCCGTGTGATTGGTGATCAGGGGAAATAAACAGCGCGGCAACAGACCCCTGATACCAGGAGATAAAGCCCAGTAGCTGTCCATCCTCCTCATAGACCCAGCTCTTGCTGGCGGGCAGATAGATGTCCCGCATCGCTGCCCGTTGCTCATGCCAAAAGGCGGCGGGAATAAAGTCGTGGGCTTGCACCGATGCCTGATACCAGAGCTCGACGGCGGCATCCAGATCGGTTGTTAATAATGGGCGGATCATAGTGGCCTCGACTGTGAAGAGTGGTCGCACGATATGCCCGATCCATGTCGTGTTATCGGGCATATCGTCTATCGCAGGCTGGCTACTATTTGCGGGTCAGCTTGTCGAGGTAGCCCATGGCGAAGGCCGAGAGGACAAAGGTGATGTGGATCAGCAGGTACCACTTGATCTTGTCGTTGGGGAGATTTTCGGCATTCATAAACACCTTGAGCAGGTGAATAGAGGAGATGGCGACAATGGAGGCGGCGACCTTGTTTTTCAGGGAGCCGGCATCGAGCTTGCCGAGCCACACCAGTTTGTCGCCCTCATCCCCGACATCGAGGCGCGAGACGAAGTTCTCATAGCCGGAAAACATCACCATCACGATAAGTCCCCCCACCAGGGTGATATCGATCAGCGACAGTGTGACCAGCACCAGATCCACCTCTTTCATCTCCAGTATGTTGGGCAGGATATGGAGGATCTCCTGAAAGAATTTCACTCCCAGTGCCAGCAGTATGAGGCTGAGCCCAAGATAAATGGGGGCCATGATCCAGCGGGATGCGTACATCAATCTTTCAAACATGTTTTCCATAGTGCGATTACAGGTCCATCAAATGGTTAACAAACGAGTCGGCCATAGCTTAACCGAGATGCCTCACATCTCAAGCATCTCGATAGCATATTGCTGAATTGGGTGGTGTCAGGCAGGAGTTTTTAACCCTGGGTAGGGCAGTGCAGCGGGTGGCAGAGGGCCCGTGGTCGGGCCTATCCGGTGTCAGGGAAGATCCAGGGTAAAGCGGGCGCCGCCGAGGGGGGATTCATCGACCCGGATCTGGCCGCCGTAGCTGTGGACGATTTCGGTCACCACCGCCAGACCTATGCCCTGACCGGGTGAACTGTCTGCCCGCACGCCGCGCTGGAAGATCTGCTCCGATTTGGCCGGATCGATTCCCGGGCCATCATCTTCCACTTCGATACGCAGCCGCTCGAGATGGCGGCGCACCGTCACCTTCACTTCGCTGATGGCAAACTTGCAGGCGTTGTCGAGCAGGTTGCCCATCAGCTCCATCAGGTCGCCCTGTTCGCCGTGGAAGAGGGCGTCATCATCGAACTTGAAGTGGGTTTGCAGCTTCTTGTGGCGATAGACCTTGGTCAGGCTGGCCAGCAGTTTTTCAATCAGCGGCACCGGCTCGGTGCCCTTGCTGGCAAGGCGCTGGCGGCCGGTCACGGCCCGTCTGAGCTGATACTGGATCATCTGATCCATGGTGAGGATCTGCTCGTTGATGTTGTCGTGGATCTCCCGCCCCAGCTTCACTTCGCGGGTGGTGATCTGGATCAGCGCCAGCCGGGTTTTCAGGCTGTGGGCGAGATCGTTGAGGGCGTGCTGGTAGCGCTGGGTCTGCTGGCGTTCGTTCTCCAGCAGCTGGTTGATGGAGTCGGTCAGCGGGGCCAGCTCCCGCTCAAAATCGCTCGAGAGGTCATCGCGCTTGCCGGCCCGGATATCGTCGATCTGACGGGCGATGGTGCGCAGGGAGCTGAGGCTCCAGAAGGTGGTGAGCAGCAGCAGCCCGGCCAGCAGCATATAGGCGAGCAGCGCCTGTTTGGCGGTCTGGTAGAGGTAGGTGCGGGACTCTTCGTGATAGCGTTTGGCCGAGTCGATCATCACCACGTAGTAGGCGGTGGTGCCGCTGCCGGGATTGCGGATAAACCGCAGGCTGTAGACGAAGTAGCTCTCGCCGTTCTTGATGGTGTGCTTCTTGAAGAAGTAGTCGAGATCCATCCCCCCCAGATACTTCATCAGATCGCCGCAGATGGTCTGTTTGGCCTTGATCACCTCCGGCATATGGAGGCTCGACCAGACCAGATCGCCATCGGCGCGGCAGATCAGGGTATCGAGGTTGCGATCCCCCGCACCACGGGATATCCGCCCCAGCTCGACGTTCGACCCCTTGTCATCCGGCTCGGTGGAGGAAAACAGCTTGGCCAGGTTCTCCTGCATCCGGGCGCTGGCCTTCTGGGTCTGCTCCTCGACGTGGCCAAGATAGAGGGCGTAGACGGCAAACCCCATGATCAGCGCGATGACCAGCAGCGAGCTGAGCAGCAGTTTGATGTGCAGTGAGCTGCGGATCATCTTGATGGGGCGCGGCAGATGAAACTGCATCAGTTACAGGAGAGGTTGAAGATGTAACCCTGACGCCGGATGGTGGAGATGGGTTGAATCGTCCCCTCCGGATCCAGCTTCTTGCGCAGGCGGCTCACCATCACCTCGATGGTGTTGGGGTCCCCTTCGCCGTCGCCGTAGAGCTGGTCGAGCAGTTGCTGCTTGGAGACCACCTGACGGGCGTTGCGCATCAGGTACTCCAGAATGAGGTATTCAAAGCTGGTGAGCACCGCCACTTCACCGGCGATGGTCAGCTCCTTGCGGGAGAGATCCAGCTCGTAATCACCGGCCTTCACCTTGGGCGAGATAAAACCGGCGCTGCGGCGCACCAGCGCATTGAGTCGGGCCAGCAGCTCATCTTTCTGGAACGGTTTGACCAGATAGTCATCAGCACCTGCTTCCAGTCCTTCGACCTTGTCCTGCCAGTTGCCACGGGCGGTCAGCACAATGATGGGGAAGGGGATCTGCCGTTCGCGCAGTTGCCGGATCAGTTGCAGGCCGTCCATATCGGGCAGACCGAGGTCGATGATGGCCACATCAATGGGATAGTCGGCGGCGTAGTGCAGTGCAATCCCGGCCTGGTCGGTGCTGTAGACCTGATTGTCGGCTTCGGTCAGCAGAGAGGAGAGGTGGTGATTGAGCAGCTTGTCGTCTTCGACCAACAGAATTTTCATGATGTGAGCGGTCATAGGGATCCAGGCTGTCAATTAGAAAGTGTATGTCGCTTCGAGTCAATTCGAATCCTAATGCATCCCGGCTGTATCGGGACTGAATCAGCGGGACTTCAGAGTTCGCGCCAACTGGTCGTTTAACCATGGTCCGGGTTGTCGATGGCCTGCTGGTCGGCAGCCATGCTGCGAAAGGTTTGATGTGATGAGAGAGATGGCCGGGAGGCTGCTGGCGCGACTGCAACAGCGTGAGCGCAGCGACCTCCTCTATATTGTCTGGCTCTGCTGGGGGGCAGCCTTGCTGCTCTACGTGCTGGGGTCGCCCTGTTTTCTGTGGCCAGTGGCGCCGATGCCGCTGGTTCTGCTTGTGTGGTTGGTGGAGAGAGTACGGATGTTTGGAAGAAACAAAGGTGGTGCGGCTACTGGGTCGGCCGGGGCCACTGTGATTGCAGCCGGTGCCCGCTTCAAGGGCGAGTTGCAGGTGGAGGGGGATCTGGAGGTGCGCGGTCAGATCAATGGCACCATCCAGCTCATCGGTGGTGTGCTGCGCATCATGCAGGGCGGTAGCGTTGAGGGGGAGGTGAGTGCGCCCCACGTGATCATCAATGGTCTGCTGGAAGGCACCTGTACCTCCGCCGAGGTGGAGATCCTGGAGAGCGGCAAGATGCAGGGGATCTTCAAGGGGGGCAGTCTCTCCATCTGCAAGGGCGGCAACTTTGTTGGCCAGTCCCAGCCCACCGTGGCCGGCAAGGCCGATCCCGTGTTGCAAGCCTTGTCTGAAAACAGTTCGTCCGGGAGCAAGCAGCCGGAGAGCAAGAACAATGTGAAAAAGCTGCCGCACGAGCCGAAAGGCAAGCCGACCGAGGAGCTGGCCAAGCAGGCGTGATGCCGTTTGCCAGCGGTGCAGATGACGGTTGTTCAGGAAAACAGAGAGGGGGCCACGATGGCCCCCTCTGCATTTCCCCGTTACCCGTTAGCTGCGGCGCGGCGGCAGCATATTGGTGAGGGTGTTGTCTTTGAGAATATGGTGGTGATAGAGGGCCGCCACCGTGTGCAGGCCGATCAGGGCGTAACCGATATTGCCCAGCGTCTCGTGCACCTCCTTGATCAGCCCCTTGAGATCCGGACTTGGGGAGAGCAGGGCAGGCAGCTCAAGCCCGAAGAAGGGGATGGGCTTGCCCGCGGCGCTCAGCAGCAGCCAGCCAAACAGCGGGGTGAGAATCAGAAAACCGTAGAGGGCGAGGTGGGCCAGTTTTGCCAGCTTGTGCATGACCGGGGAGAGCTCGGGCACGATACGCGGCGTCGGGCTCATCCAGCGCAGGGCCAGTCTGACAAACACCAGGGCGAAGATAAGCAGCCCCAGCATAAAGTGCCACTCCTTCATCAGATCCCGGCCAGGGTCCCCTTTGGGGAAGATATCGCGAAATTCGATCAGGGCGTAGACGGCGATCATGGCCCACAGGGTCAGCCAGTGCAGCCCGATATTCAGGGTGCCATAACGTTGTTCACTGTTCATCAGCATAGGTTTGTTCCTTCGAAGTGCTGTCACATCCGTGTGGCATCCCCGCACTCAAGCGTGTCGGGGCGAGGCCAGATCCTTTGGCGGCAACAGCAGAGCTACCATGCTTGCCATACATCGATAGCCTGCTGCTGGCATCAGTCAGAGAGGAGATGCCCTCTGCTGTCTGCATGGTATCACTGGCAACCGGGTGGATAGTCTGATCAATGCCACACAATTTACAGGCTCATTAAGCCCCTTGTGACGTGAAGAAGGCGTGAAATAGCATCAGTGATGTCGGCCCGCCCAGGTTCAGGCGGGCTCGATGGCCAGCACCACGCAATCCGGCTCGCTGATGCGAAAACGGACGTTGCAGTCAAACAGCCGCACCCCGTACTCCTTCTCATCGGGCTTGCCCTTCTTGTAGGCGGGGCGCGGATCTTGCGCCAGCACTTCGCTCACCAGCTGGCGCAGCTCGGGATGGGCCTTGAGCCAGGGTTGCAACTGCTGCTCGGCCTCGGCACTGAAGCTCACCGCCAGCGGCGGGGTGGGGGCGTCGGGGGCAAAACCACCACGGGCATCCGGCAGGCTGTCGGCATAGGGAATATAAGGCTTGATATCGACGATGGGGGTGCCATCGAGCAGATCCACCGCCCCCAGCTCCAGCCACAGCTTGCCCCGCTCGCGACCTACCCCGTGCAGCTCGACCACCGAGAGCCCTAGCGGATTGGGGCGGAAGGTGGAGCGAGTGGCAAAGACGCCGACCCGCTCGTTGCCGCCAAGGCGCGGCGGGCGCACCGTCGGGTGCCAGCCCTGCGCCATGGTCTGGTGAAAGACGAAGCTGAGCCACAGATGGGAGAACTGCTCGATGCCGCGCAGCACATCCGGCTGATCGTAAGGGGGGAGCAGCTCGAGGCGGGCGCGGGCCGATTTGACCAGTCCGGGCTGGCGGGGGATGGCGAACTTCTCCTTGTAGGGAGAGCGGATGATCCCGAGGGTGTCGATTTCGAACTTCATGGCGGATCCTGACTGAAAACCCCGGCAATTTAGCACAGGCGGCCCCAAAACGCAGGCTTGGCCTCACTACGCCCTTTTCTGCGGCGCTGCCGTGATCCCTGTCCCATCCCGGCCAGTCGGGGGCTGTGCCCGCGCGCCAAGTTGCGTAGGGTGGAGGCAACTGGCGTGTCAGGATGAAATGTGCGCACTCGCGCCGAAGGGGGAGGGAGAGGGATGAAACTGCTGATTATCGGTGGCACCGGCTTTTTGGGGCGCCACCTCACCGCGCTGGCGCTGGATTGGGGCCATGAAGTGACTCTGTTCAACCGCGGCCTGCACCAGCATCCGGACTGGCGCGATCTGGTGCAGCTCACCGGCGACAGGGACAAGAGCCTGAGCGCCCTGCAAGGGGCCGGGTTGCAGTGGGATCTCGTCATCGATACCTGCTGCTATCGCCCCGAGCAGGCGGCGAGCCTCTCGGCAGCTTTGCTCGGGCGCTGCGCGCGGTTGATCTTTATCTCCACCATCAGCGTCTATCGCGATTTCTCAATGCCCGGGATGAATGAGTCGGCGCCGCTGCATGCTATCCCCGAAGGGGAAATGCCCACTGACTATGGCCCCCTCAAGGTGTTGTGCGAGCAGGAGTATCGCGCCCGCTGGGGCGAGCGGCTTTGCATCCTGCGCCCGGGCGTGCTGTGCGGCCCCCATGATCCCACCGGTCGCATGGCCTGGTGGATTAAGCGGGTGCAGCAGGGCGGGCCCTGGTTGCTGCCGGGCAGTGGCGAGGATCGCTTGCAGTATCTCGATGTGCGCGACTGCGCCGAGTTTGTGTTGCGCGCGGCCGAGCAGCAGTTGGGGGGCACATTCAACTTGCTCAAATCCGGTATTACCTTGAGTGACTGGCTGGAGCGGCTGAGCGCCCGGTTGCAGCCCGCTCGCCCCATCCAGCCCGAGTGGCTGCCCTGGCCGACCCTGATGGCGGCCGGTATCGAGCCCTGGCAGAGCTATCCCACCCTGCTGCCCTGCGCGCAGGCGGAGTTTGCCGGTTACGGCTCTATAAGCGCCGAGGCGGCCATCGTTAAGGGATTGAACTTTCGGCCGCTGGAGGAGACCGCCGCCGACCTTGCCCACTGGCTGGCCATCGAGCCTGCCGCCGGGGTGGCGGAACATGCCATGACTCAGGCCGAGGAGACTTCGCTGCGGCAGCAGTTGCTGGAGCCCAGTCTGCAATAGGAGAGGTGCATCGAGCCGCTGCTGCCGAGCGTGGCGCGGCAGGTGTGAATACAACGAGAGAGGGCATCCCGCGGGATGCCCTCTCTGTCTATTCGTACCTGATGGCTACCGAAGATCGGCTGACTCCATTTCCTATCGTATCGCTGTTGCTCGCCGAGTTAGCGGATGGCGGCCCCCGCGGCTACCAGCAGCTCTTTCAAAATGGTGCGATGGCAGCGGGACTCCTGCTCGCAGTAGCAGCCCACCGACAGGTTGGTGGTGTGGGAGAGGGCGGCCAGTAGCGCCAGATCATGCCTGGCGGCAGGTTGCGCCATCTCGGCCTTGTACTGTTTGCCAAACGCCGCCCACTGGGCGGGTGTCTCGGCTGCCTGCCCCAGCTTCATGGTCTCGCTGCTGGGGGCCAGATTGGGGAACCAGACATCGTACCAATGCTGGCTGGCAAATTCGCTCTTGGGTACGCCGCGGGGCGGGCGGCGCACCGTGCCGATCCGCAGCCCCTCATCGGGCAGGCGCGGGCTGCCAAGGCGAACGATAGCGAGGGCCATGACAGCGGGTTACTTCTCTTCGGCCACTTTCAGCGCCTGCCCGTAGCAGATCACCTGTTTCAGGCAGCCCGGGGTGTCGCTGAACTCGGCGCACTTGTCGATGGTGACGCCGTTGCCACCCATGTCGGCGGCACGGCGGCGGGCCAGGGTGCGCGCTTCACCGGCGTTGGGCACCGGCTGGTTGGCATCGGCCTGGCAGGATTCACCCTCGATGGTGCCGAGGTAGAGGTAGTTGAGGTCAGCCAGCTCATCCTGTTCATAGATGCGCACGCTACCGGGTTTGAAGTATTCGTCGAAGTTCTCTTTATCCAGATTGCTGTTGAAGGCGTAGTTGGCACAGCCGGAGGCAATCAGGGGCATCATCAGGATCAGGCGTTTCATCGTCTCGTATCTTGTGTCGGTGATGAGGACAGTAGAAATGCGCAGGCGCTCCATGTCGGCATCTTGTTGAATAATGAGGGGGACATTATAGGGGCCAGCCGCCTGCGGCGACCAGCCCCGTTTTGCGCCCGGTTGTCAGGGTGTGACCCCCATCAGGCTGATATCAGCCTGATATCAAACAGGAGCCAGCCGCTGATAGAGGCTGCGGTAGTAATCATCCGCCAGCAGCTCGTCATGAGGGGCGCAGAGGCGGATCTGTCCCTCTTCCATCAGGGCAATCCGGTCCATCTGCTCCATCCCCAGCAGGCGGTGGGAGATGAGCAGCAAGGTGCGATCTGCCCCGAGCCGGAACAGCAGATCCATGATCTCCCGCTCGGTCTGGCTGTCGAGCCCTTCGGTCGGTTCGTCCAGCAGCCAGAGCGGCGCATCGTGCAGCAGGGCGCGGGCGATGCCGATACGGCGACGCTCGCCACCGGAGAGGGGGCGGCCGCCGTCACCGAGCCAGGCGTCGAGGCCCGCCTCATCTTCCAGCAGATTGGCCAGTCCGACCTGGGTCAGCACCGCAATCAGCTGCTCGTCAGTGGCGGTCGGGGCGGCCAGTTTGAGGTTGCCCCGCAGGGTATCGGCAAACAGATGCACCCGCTGGCTCACCACCGAGATGGAGGCGCGCAGCGCCCCTTCGCTGTAGTCGGTGAGCGGCTTGCCACCCAGCAGGATCTTGCCAGCCTGCGGGCTCCACTCCCGGGTCAGCAGCCCCATCAGGGTCGATTTGCCGCAGCCGGTCTGGCCCAGCAGCGCCAGCTTCTCACCGGCGTGCAGTTGCAGGGTGCAGCCACGCAGCACCGGCTGGGGGTTGCCGGGGTAGCCAAAATAGAGGTCATTGATCTGCAGCGCGCCAGCGGTGGCGTGGGTCTGTTCGTCGCCCCACACGGGGGCTTTTGCCTCTTGCAGGATCTCGTTCAGGCGGCGTGCCGAGGTGAGGCTGGTGGAGAGGTGCTGGAAAGCCCCCGCCAGCGGCATCAGTGCCTCGAAGCTTGCCAGGGTGGCAAAGACCATCAGTGCGGTAATGGGGTCGGGCGCAGCACCCGCTACCCCATGACCGGCCAGCCAGAGCATCAGGGTCAGGGTCCAGCCGCTCAGCAGTTGCACCGAGAAGTTGGCCAGCCCGCTCACCTTGGCCATCCGGGCCTGCGCGACGAGCAGCGCCTGTTCGGCTTGTTGCAGCTCAACCAGCGCCTTGGGGGCGGCGGCAAACATCTGCAGCTCGGCCTGACCATCCAGATAGTCCACCATCCGGGTACGCAGGGTCGATTTTTCGGCAATCAGCGCCTGACCGGGGCGACGGCCGAGGAAGTAGAACACCAGCGGCAGGGCAATCATGCCAAACAGCAGAATGGCACCCAGGGTGAGGGCGAGACGGCTGTCGAAAAACGACAGGAAGAAGACCAGTCCGGCGGTGCTGAGCAGGGCCGCGCCTATGGGGGTGATCAGCCGCAGATAGACGTGGTCCATCGCATCGATGTCGGCCACCAGTCGGTTGAGCAGATCCGCCTGACGGAAACCGGCCAGGGTACCGGTGGAGAGCGGCGAGAGTTTCTGCCAGAACCAGACCCGCAGTCGGGTCAGTACCCGGAAGGTGGCGTCGTGGCTCACGACCCGCTCACCCCAGCGACCGGCGGTGCGGACGATGGAGAAGAAGCGCACTCCGCCCGCGGGGGTCATGTAGTTAAAGGCATGGGTCGTCGCAACGGTCATCCCCGCCACGGCGGCGGCGGAGAGGAACCAGCCGGAGAGGGAGAGCAGCCCCATGCCGGCGGCCAGGGTCACCAGCGCCAGCAGCAAACCAATGGTGAGGCTGAGCCAGTGTTGGCGATAGAGGCGCAGAAACGGCAACAGATCACTCATCGAGAGAACCTCCGGAACGTTGGGAGAGCAGGCGGGCAAAAGGCCCCTGCCCAGAACTAAGTTGCTGGAAGCTGCCTTGCTCCACCAGCTGTCCGCGCGCCAGCACCATTATCTTGTCCATCTTGGTGAGCTGGTCGAGGCGGTGGGTGATCATCAGCAGGGTCTGGCCAGCCATCGCCTGCTCAAGGGTGGTCATGATGGCGCGTTCGGAGTGGCGATCCAGACTGGCGGTCGGTTCGTCGAGCACCATCAGCTGGGTTGATTTGAGCAGGGTTCGCGCCAGTGCGAGGCGCTGGGCCTGACCGACCGAGAGGCCGCCCGCCTGATCGCCGACCGGATAGTCGAGCCCCTTCTCCATGGCAAATTCCCACGCCTGCGCCCGTTTCAGGGCATCTTCCAGCTCGGCATCGCTGGCCGTTGGCTTGGCCAGCAGCAGGTTGTCGCGCAAGGAGGCGTGGAACAGCTGCGGGTTTTGCGAGAGCCAGCCCAGCTGCAGGCGCCACTGGCTCATGTCGAGGGTGGCAAGCTCCTGCCCGTTGACCTTGAGCTCACCGCGATAGGGGGCAAAGCCGAGCAGGGCGTTGACCAGCGAGCTCTTGCCTGCGCCGCTGACGCCGATGAGGGCGGTGCGCGAACCGGCTTCCAGGGTGAAGTCGATGGGGCCGACCAGCACCTTGCCTTCGGCGCTCAGCACTTCAAGACCTTTGGCTTCTACCTTGACCGGGCTGTCGGCATGGAACGGCGCCGTGCCTGCGGCCGGTTCGCTCACCTCGGCTTCGAGGAATTCAAGCAGCTGCTCGGCAGCGCCGATAGCCTGCGCCTTGGCGTGGTAGTGGGCACCCAGTTCCCGCAGCGGGGCGTAGAACTCGGGGGCGAGAAACAGCACGAACAGGCCGGTAAAGAGGGTGACCTTGACCCCATAGCTACCAAAGTTCAGATGGTCGATATAAGAGAAGCCGAAGTAGACGGCAACCAGCGCTACCGAGATGGCGGCGAAGAACTCCAGCACGGCGGTGCTCAAAAACGCCAGGCGCAGCACCTCCATGGTGCGCTCGCGAAAATCTTCCGAGGCGTCGCGAATGGCGTCACCTTCCGCCTGGGTACGCATAAAGAGTTGCAGGGTACGCAGCCCCTTCAGCCGATCGAGGAAGTGGCCGGAGAGACGGGCCAGCGCCTGAAAGTTGCGGCGGTTGGCATCGGCGGCGCCCACACCCACCAGGATCATAAAGATGGGGATGAGGGGGGCAGTGCCCAGCAGGATCAGGCCCGCCGCCCAGTTGACCGGGAACACGGCCACCAGAATGACCACCGGAATAAAGACGGCGATGGCCATCTGCGGCAGATAGCGGGAGAAGAAATCCTGCATGTTTTCAATCTGTTCCAGCAACAGGCTGGCCCAGCTACCGGCCGGACGGCGCTGGATATAGGCAGGGCCGAGGCGACTCAAGCGAGTGAGCACCAGCTGGCGGATGGTCTGGCGCACCGCGCTGCCCGCCTTGAAACTGGCCACTTCGCGGCCATAGGCCAGCGCCGCTTTGCCAAGCGTCACCAGCAGCAGGGTAATAAAGAGCGTGATGGATTGCTCAGGCGTTGAGCCTTCGATGATAAAGCCGTGCAACAGGGTCGCCAGCAGCCAGGCTTGCGCCACCATCAGAATGCCCTGGCCAAGGCCAAAAGCGATGGATATCGTGATCCAGCGGCGACCGTGACTCGATTGCTTGCGCAACCAGCCATAGAGACGTTTTTGCGTTTTTTTATCCATTACCACCATCCTCGCGTCGAGTGGCGCAAGACTATCCTTGCCGTTTGGCCTTGGCAACCTTGTAAATTATCTGTGTTGAAAATGTTTGATTGAAAAAGCAACCGTCTGTTCAATCCTTGTCCGAACAGATTGATTTATTGAAAAAAGTGGCAAAGGCGCCATTGCGCTCGGCGGCAAAATGCATATAGTAGGAGCCCTGACGCGGGTGTAGTTCAATGGTAGAACGGTAGCTTCCCAAGCTGCATACGTGGGTTCGATTCCCATCACCCGCTCCAAATTTCAGATGCCAGGCGGGCATCGTATAATGGCTATTACCTCAGCCTTCCAAGCTGATGATGCGGGTTCGATTCCCGCTGCCCGCTCCAGCTTCAAAACAAAAAGCCCACTCCTGCGAGTGGGCTTTTTGTTTTTCATCTATCCTGTGCGCCGTTCGACGTCACGCTCACGGTTTCTCAGCTTTAAGGCAAACCGCAGAGACAGAAAAGGCGCCCGAGGCGCCTTTTCAGATCAACAGCGTAGCGGGAGCTTATTCCTGCTCCAGCTCACCACAGAAACGGTAGCCTTCGCCGTGGATGGTGGCGATGATCTCCGGAGTATCGTTGACGCTTTCGAAGTGCTTGCGAATGCGACGGATGGTCACATCGACGGTACGGTCGTGGGGCTTGAGCTCACGGCCGGTCATCTTCTTCAGCAGCTCGGCACGGGTCTGGATCTGGCCCGGGTTTTCGCAGAAGTGCAGCATGGCGCGGAACTCGGAGCGCGGCAGCTTGAACATGTCGCCAGTCGGGCTGACCAGTGCGCGGCTGTTGATATCCAGCGCCCAGCCGTTGAACAGGTAGCGCTCAACCAGCTTCTTCTCTTCGCCACCGGCAGCCACGTTCATGGTGCGGCTCAGCAGGTTGCGGGCACGGATGGTCAGCTCGCGCGGGTTGAACGGCTTGGTGATGTAATCATCGGCGCCGATCTCCAGACCCAGGATCTTGTCCACTTCGTTGTCACGACCGGTCAGGAACATCAGGGCGATGTTGTCGTTCTCACGCAGCTCACGGGCCAGCAGCAGGCCGTTCTTGCCCGGCAGGTTGATGTCCATGATCACCAGATTGATGGTGTGGGAAGTGAGGGCCTGGTGCATTTCGTCGCCGTTGTTGGCTTCGAGCACGATGTAGCCTTCGGCTTCAAAAATGCTTTTCAGGGTATTGCGTGTGACCAGCTCGTCTTCGACGATCAGAATGTGTGGTGTTTGCATGAGTATTCCCAGATTCTTATCAGTTAATTATCTTAAATTTAACACTCTTTGGCGTTTCAAACCGATTTCCTGACTGATCCTGAAAATTTATTACGTCATCCTGGGTATGAGAGTCAGGTCGGAATATCGCGAATTAGGCATCAGTACCGGCAAGTATCCCTGTGCCACTTATAGGTTCCCGACAAGTCTGGTCGAGCAGAGCCTGGAAAGGTCGTCCATTACGAAAGTGGCCGCATTTTATCAGTTAACAGGAGCATAACAACACTCTTTGCCGTCAGATAGCAACTTTTTAACTCTGATTTGATATAGGTCAAACCCTGGTACAGCAGCATCATACTTGGCCTGAACCGGGTTTTCGCCCCTACAAAATGTAATGGAATGTAACATGTGATTGACATGATTTTGTGGGAAAACTACAAGAAAATCTGCTTTATCGCGCCATTTGAGCCACCAGACTGGTCTGCTTTTGCCATCATCACAGCCTGGAATCCGGCCAGCCAGTGGGTCACAGAACGACGCAATATGCGGCGGGAACGGGCGCTGTGGCGCCATCTGACCGTGGATTTGCAGGTGCCCGTGGTGGGGCCGTTTTGGGGATCTGACCCGGACGAACGCTGGCAGGAGTCATCGCTGGCGGTGGCGCTATCCCTGCCACAAGCCCGTCAGCTGGCTGCCCGTTTTGGCCAGAACGCCATCTACTGGGTGGAGGATGGCCAGCTCTGGCTGACACCAGTATTGACGGATAAATCAGCAGTTTGTCTGGGCAATATTGAATCCTTCTGGATTGCCAGAAACCTTGCCTGATGAAAGAATGAACACCTTCATGTATCTGAAAGGAATCAAATCATGCTGGATCTCCTGCCCGACCTCTGCGATCAACATGGCGACTTGCTGCAAGTGGCCGACCCGGTGTTTCAGGATTTTGGCGGCAAGGCCCTCTTTTATGGTCGCGCCGTAACGCTCTCCTGTTATGAAGACAACAGTCTGGTGCGGGATCTGGTGACCCGCCCCGGTCACGGCAAGGTGATGGTGATCGACGGCGGCGGCTCGCTGCGCCGTGCGCTGCTTGGCGATCAACTGGCGGTCAAGGCGGTGGAGCAGGGGTGGGAGGGGATCCTGATCCACGGCGCGGCGCGGGATGTGGGCACCCTGGCGACACTGGCGCTCGGGGTCAAGGCGCTGGCGGCCTGTCCGGTCAAGACCGAGAAGCGAGGATTGGGAGAGCTGGGGGCTGTGGTCAGCTTTGCCGGTGTGACCATCCACGAAGGGGATTACGTCTATGCGGATCGCAACGGCGTGGTGGTGAGTGCCACGCCGCTGATCTGATTCAGAAGTTGAAACCGACCCCCAGGCTCAGTGCCTGATCGGCAGTGATGGCGCTGACGCCGTAGTTGGCGGTGAGGGAGAGTCTGGGGGTCAGCAGCAGGCTGGAGTTGAGCTCCAGCAGGGTGCTGGCCTTGTTGAGATCGAGATGCTTGATCTGGCTGCCGATATTGAATGCCGGAGAGAGCTGGTAGCGTACCCCCGAACTCATATTGAAACCGGATGTGCGATTCTGATCCGCCACCGCCGGGCCCGCTTCCATAAAGAGGGTCACATCATCCACCACCGGATATTGATAGCCGCTATTGACCAGCCAGAGATCAAAACTGTCGCTGTGATGGCTATGGCCATTGAGCAGCACACCCGAGTAACTTTTGACATAGAGAGACGGGTTGGATTGCGGCTGAACCACTGCCCAGTCGGCGGCCTGTGCGGCCATGCTGGCGCAGGTTGCAAGCAGTGTGATGATGAGCGATTTGACCATTCGTTTCCCCTCCCTGGGTCCGGAACTGAGCCTAAGCATGGCACATGCCAGCTGGTAGTAAAGTGAAGGGAGATCACAATAAAATCCTTTGGCATGGGCGCCAGCCATGATAAACAGGCTGCCGTATTGATGGCTCTAATCATTAAGAGGTGAATCCATGAACAAGAAACTGACTCTGCTGGCCGCGCTGGCACTGGGAGGCTGCGCAATGGCAACAGGTTCCAGCATGGCTCAACTGCAAGCATCCAGCTGGCAGCTGCAAGGCGCCACCGGCGATACCTTCACCCTGCAAGTGGTCGACGGCAAGGTGGCGGGCAAGGGCGGCTGCAACCGCTATTTTGGCGGTATCACCAAGCAGGGTGACGGTGTCTTGACGCTGGGCGCCATGGGCTCCACTCGCATGATGTGCATCGGCGACGCCATGAACAAAGAGACCGAGTTCCTGCAAAAGCTGGAGAAGGTGGCAACCTACTCCATCAACGGCAACCAGCTGACTCTGAGCGATGCCAACAAGGCGGCCCTGCTCACCTTTAACGCAGTGCCTGCTGCCAAATAAGGCACGCGTTTGTCTGATTGCCCCGACAGTTCTGACTGTCTGATACGCCCTCCCTCTGGAGGGCGTCTGTTTATCTGCGACGAGCCCTGTGTGCTCGTCCGCAACGGTTGTTCACTCGTCGATTCTCCAGTCAGCCCGGTTTGATACCAGAATCTCGTATCTTCGCTTTGGTACGTATCTTGATCATTTCAATAATTCTTGTATAGTTGAAATGAAAGGTCGCACCAAGGGGAGTGAAGATGAACAAAGAGATGGCCACCAAGGTCTTTGAATCGCTGGCATCCGGCATCCGGCTCGATGTATGGCGGCTGCTGGTGAAGGCCGGGCTGGAGGGGCGGGTCGCCGGTGAACTGGCCAGCGAGCTCGATATTGCCCCCAATACCCTCTCGTTTCACCTCAAGGCGATGCTCAACACCGGTCTGCTGTCGGTGGAGCAGGAGGGGCGCTTTCTGCGCTACCGCGCCAATATTCCCCTGATGCTGGATGTGATCGCCTACCTCACCGAGGAGTGCTGCGCCGGTCATCCCGAGGCGTGCGGCGTGATGCGTGCCGAGTCAGCCTGCTCCCCCCATGTTCTGCCTGCGCAGCCCTGCTGCAACAAGGAGTAATGCCATGTCCTCCATTCAGATTTTTGATCCCGCCCTCTGCTGCTCCAGCGGTGTCTGCGGTACCGAGGTTGATCAGGCACTGGTCACCTTCGCAGCCGACCTTGCCTGGGCCAAGGAGCAGGGAGTGGCCATCGAGCGTTTCAATCTGGCCCAGCAGCCGATGCAATTTGCCGAGACACCTGCCGTCAGCGCTTTTCTGACCCACGCCGGGGAGGAGGGGTTGCCACTGGTGCTGGTGGAGGGACAGGTGGTGTTGACCGGCCGTTATCCGAGCCGCAGCGAGCTGGCCCGTTATGCCGGGCTGCCTGCGCCGCAAGCGGCCATCAAGGGGATCGTCAAGGGCGGCTGCTGCTCTGGCAGCGGTTGCTGCTGAGTCGTGACGCACCATTCGGGAGAGGCTATGTACCATTTTCTGACCAATCCACCGCCGTTTCTCTTTTTCACCGGCAAGGGCGGGGTGGGCAAGACCTCGCTGGCCTGCGCCAGTGCGGTGGCGCTGTGTGATATTGGCAAGCGGGTGCTGCTGGTGAGCACAGATCCTGCCTCCAACGTGGGGCAGGTGTTTGCCACCGAGATCGGCAATCGCGTCACCGCCATCGCCGCTGTGCCCGGTTTGTCGGCGCTGGAGATAGATCCCCCCGCGGCGGCCAAAGCCTATCGGGAGCGGATCGTCGGGCCGGTGCGCGGCAAGTTGCCCGAGAGCGTGGTGCGCAGCATCGAGGAGCAGCTCTCCGGCGCCTGCACCACCGAGATCGCCGCCTTTGACGAATTCACCGCCCTGCTGACCGACCAAACGCTGCTGGCCGAGTATGACCACATCGTCTTTGATACGGCCCCAACCGGCCACACCATCCGGCTGCTGCAACTGCCGGGCGCCTGGAGCGAATTTCTGGAGCAGGGCAAGGGGGATGCCTCCTGCCTCGGCCCGCTGGCGGGGCTGGAGAAGCAGCGCAGCCAGTATGCCGACGCGGTCGCCGCGCTGGCCGATGCTGCCCGCACCCGCTTGGTGCTGGTGGCGCGGGCCCAGCAATCCACTCTGCGGGAAGTGGCTCGCACCCACGAGGAGCTGGCCGCCATCGGCTTGTTGAAGCAGCAACTGGTGATCAATGGCCTCTTCCCCGAAGGCGCCATTGCCGGAGATCCGCTGGCAATGGCGCTCTGGCAGCGCGAGCAACAGGCTCTCGCCCAGATGCCGCAAGGGATAAAGGGGCTGGCGCAGGATCATATCCCGCTGCTGGCCACCAATCTGGTGGGGCTCGACAGTTTGCGGCTGTTGCTGCAATCAGAGGGAACAGCCGCTCAATTCTCGACCGCACAGTCCACTGT
>OERT01000011.1_pt1 | contig 43422 bp, 42 predicted proteins | sample 1540111 | NCBI WGS metagenome assembly OERT01 (sample SAMEA3891235, study PRJEB23780) | metagenome | biome: terrestrial biome; feature: animal house; material: water of meat washing | place: Italy | collected 2015-05-12
TTGATTTAACTTAAATAAAGATAAAGCGCCACACGGCGCTCTATCTAGACTTATGCTGAGGATAATATATTAAATCAAAGTTGTGTGTTTCATTCTTTACAACATAATACTTAATGAATTGAAAAAATTATTCCAAAAGCTCTCTATTATGTGTACATGAGTGAAACGGATTTCGAAAAGAGGACAGCCATCCTAGTGCGCTGAACCCTAGAATGGCCTTGCTGAGAATATTGATCCTAATTGTATAGTTTCAAGTGTTTAACTTAAAAATTAACCCACTTATTTAAGTTGAGCTTAAAACTAGTTAAAAGCCTTCCAAAACGATTTTTCCTTTCGCTCGGCCAGTTTCAATCAGTTCATGAGCAAGTTTTAAATTTTTCGCATTAATTTTGCCTAAAGTCTGATTCAGCGTGGTTTTAATTCTGTGGTTATCTACCAGTTCTGCAACCTGATGTAATAGCTGAGATTGTTGTTCAATATCTGTTGTATTGAACATTGAACGTGTAAACATGAACTCCCAATGTACAGAAACCGACTTAGACTTAAACTCACCGATATCTAGTGATTTCGGATCATCAATTAAGCCAAACTTACCTTGTGGAGCAATAAGCTTAGAAATTTGAGGAAGATACGTTTCTGTTTGATTGGTTGAAAAAATATATCGAGGTGCGTCTAAACCCAATGCTTTGATTTGCGTGTTTAAATCTTCGGTATGATCGATGACATAGTCAGCCCCTAAAGACTTAACCCATGCTTTAGTCTCTTCCCTAGATGCTGTAGCAATAACTTTTAAATTTGTCTTCGCTTTGAGTAATTGAATCGCAATAGACCCTACACCTCCAGCGCCTCCAATCACTAAAATATTATCAAATTTGTCTAAATCAACATTGAAACGATCAAATAACATTTCCCACGCTGTAATAGCGGTTAATGGCAGCGCAGCAGCTTCAGCATCACTCAGGCTTTGAGGTTTTAAGCTAACAATACGCTCATCGACTGCTTGATACTCAGCATTACTCCCATCCCGAGTTAAATCACCCGCATACCAGACCTGATCACCGACTTTAAAGTGTTGCACGCCAGAACCGACTTCAACAATCTCACCCACTGCATCCCATCCTAAGATACGTGTATTGCCTACTGCTACTGGGTTTCGTCTAACCTTAGTATCGACAGGGTTAACCGAGATCGCTTTGATTCTAACCAACAAATCCCGATCTTTTAAGCTCGGCATCGCTTTTTCAATATCTACCAGTGGATTTTGAAATCCATGATCCATGCCGTCAATATAAGAAATAGCCTTCATTCACTTGTCCTCTTGTTTTGTTATTTGAGTTTACTTAATATTCTTTTTTAAGTTATACAGACAAATTCGTCTTATAGTTACCAAAAGGATACTATTGAAATGGGTAAGCTAAAACATTCGCGTTTTGATTGCACACCAGGATGTTCTGTTGAAGCTGCCATAGGCTTACTTGATGGTAAATGGAAGAGTATTATCTTGTGGCATTTATTAGAAGACGACGTTTTAAGGTTTAATGAACTGAGGAAGAAAATTCCAAATGTCACTCAAAAAATGCTCACTAGACAATTACGTGAACTTGAAGAGGATCAACTGATTCTACGAAAGGTTTATGCCGTTGTTCCTCCTAAAGTAGAATATCGATTATCAACACTCGGCACTTCTTTAGCCCCTATTTTGGTTGCATTAAAACAATGGGGGGATAAAAATATTGGTTTATTTGGGAAACCCATTATGCCTTTAGAATCAGAATAAGACTTAAACCTGTTTTAAGTCACTTAAAGTCAATTGTTTTCTAGAAATACTGTACTTTCATGACTTACACACCATTCCAGTGACTTGTATAAAAATTACGTTCTTAGAAACAGCTATGTATAAAATTAACTAGCCATAAAAAAAGCCTAATCTGTGAAGACTAGGCTATAAACTTTGAATCTTTTTTCGTTGGTAGCGGGAGCTGGATTTGAACCAACGACCTTCGGGTTATGAGCCCGACGAGCTACCAGACTGCTCCATCCCGCATCAACGAGTTAGCTTTATACGCCCTAAGCACCCACAAAGCAAACTTTATTTGCAATATAAACAGTTATTACATAAGCAGCATACAAAATACTAGTGCTTAGCCAATGCTTGCTTCAGTGATAAAAGCGGGATGTGAGGCTCTATAGACGCTTAATCTTGTTTTTTCACTGTCTAAAAATGACTTAGGCTCTTCAGACCATATTGATTTCCTAGAATCAAGACCCGAATGATTTAAAGCCCAATCAGAAACGGTACTATAAACAAAAGTATTATCAGCGAAAACTAATTTTGTCTTCCTTCCCACACTACTTATAAGAACTTTATGTGTAGGTAATGATCCAAATGTACTAATTTGGGTGTAAATGTATTTATAGGTTTCAGACATAGAAAAAAGTACTTAAATGACAGCGCTACTATACCATTTTAACTCTTGAAAAAGCCCACCATTTGGCGAGCTTTTTCTTACTGATCTTTATCCATGGAATGTGGCGTTGTAGTTTTATCCTGCTCTTTCGTATCTGTATCTCTTTTTTGGCATGCCGTTAATCCCAGCATTAAAACTAAACTTACTATTGCAAATATTTTCATCATTTTTGCCTAGCACGATTTAAAAATATAACTTATCAAAATCTAAAGATTTCAATGTTTAATTTATGAAACAACCTCATTCTCTTTCTTTACAGATGAGGTACTTAGCGATTTAGAGCTTTATGTGCCCAATGAATGAATTTTTCCTTTTCATGGAAATGTGGAATATTTAATAAATGAATATGAGTAACCTCACCGAAATTACCTGAAATTTTATTCGGGGCCAAAACAACAAAATCCCTCTTATCCCCTACATGTAACTCCCTAAAGAATTCCATAACTTTAAAATGAAGATTCAGAGCAGTGAATCCTTCTCTTTCAATTAGAAAGTCATAGATTTGGCTGAGTACATGTAATTCAAATTTTTTGTTCATGATCTTTTATTCTCATAATTATTTTAACAATCGGTATAATTTAACCTAATTTTATTTTTTGTTAAAGCAGATAAAAAACCCAGCCTCTGGAGAATCAATAGAGCTGGGTTAATGAAACATCATTGTCAAATTTTATTTTATTCTTGAAATTGATTCTAACGCACAAACCCAATAAATGCAAATAATTCTCAATTACAATGCAGTGATTTCAAATATCCCATGCCTAAAGATACATACAATTATCTACATCACCTATCAAACAGTGGGCTTACGATATAGATTAAGCAAAGAGAGTACGGGTATTGGGAGGTAGTTACCATTCACAGATACCTCTCCCCCATCTTTTCTGTGCTGTTCCCAGTATTCGATTAATAATAAAGCAGCTTGTTTAATGGCAGATGGATATTCCGATCCAAAATTATCTGTAATGTAGTTTTTAATTATAGCGTCAGCAGCAACAATAAAGCTTTTTAATGAAACATCATTGCTATCATCGGCATAGTGTAAGTGGCGCTTCACTTCATGTAATTCAACAATACTCATAGATCACTCCATTTTTCCGAGTCAGCTTTTACACTTTCATCACTAAACTCGTTCCTAGAGTCTTTTACGGTGTCATAGCAAATATCACAATTTCACCTCATTCCTATTCTCATATTGATTACTTGGCATTGAAATCCCTTTATCTAGGGATTTTTCTACTATTCTTAATAAGTCCTTCAAAAGATTTCTTATAGATCAATTAATATTTGTTCATATATTTTTTAAATAAGCCATTCACCGCTTAAAGATAGTGAGCGTACGACGCCTTAACAACTGAGTAGTAAATAAGCTGCCATTAAAAAACCCGCTAACTGAAGCGGGTTTTTTAATTCACAATATTCTTAGATTACTGTGATAGAGCTTGCTTGAGGGCCTTTCTTGCCAGCTACAATCGTAAACTGAACACGTTGACCTTCATTCAACACTTTGAAACCGTTTGATTGGATTTCGCTAAAGTGTGCAAAAACGTCTTCTCCAGTATCGCTAGAAATAAAACCAAAGCCTTTAGTTTCATTAAACCACTTAACGGTACCAGTTGTAATGTTTGACATAAATATTCTCTTAAATTTTGAAAAATATAAGAATTAATCTTTTAAATCATATACATCGGATAAACCGCAGAGTTGAATCAATTGCGAAATAACTTTAGTAAATACAATAAAATAAATAATTCTAATACACTATCACTATAAGCTTTTTAGCGTGCAATAGATAGACCTTAACATATTATTTTATTGCTACCACCCAACCCCACATGAAATGCTTTTTCATCCATATTGATAAGAAAATCTTCACTAAAAGCGAATAAAGCTTATTTGCCCGCTTCTAGCTAATTTTTCTTTCCTAAAATCAACTCAACTTGATGAGTAACATCCCATATTTTCATTTCTGCATGTCGCCAAAAATTAAAGACTTGATCGCCCTTAACGTACTTTTGCTTGATATAGCTCGATGATTTATTTTGATCTATCTCTTTTGCATTAAATCGCATCTTATTTAAAATCACTACTTGACCATCCAAGTCACCACCAATACAGATATTCATATTGTTCTGCCTGCTAAGTAACAATTAAACTATAGCACAAATAAAAAAGCCTACTCTTTGATAAGCTTTTGAGGCTTGTTATCGAGCCTTTGGCTGTACTCCATAACTCTTATTCATAGTTCATCGAAAATTAGAAACATCATTTTGATATCTTTGCACGACGGTCACGTCCAAGGATGACTTGTAATGACAAAATAAGATCTATCCTATCTCTCAAGTATGAAGTTTTACTGTGCTATGAAAAAGCCACTTATAAAGTGGCTTTTTCTATTAGGAATTAGATGCTCTTTTAAAGTTGTCATCATTACTACAGTAATCCAAGCAATCTTTTAAAATGCCTACGGCTCTATATATGTGTTCAGGTTTATCTAAAAAAACTTGACCGTTATTTTGCACTTCCAATCCTGCCCGCTCTAACTCTTTTTTTCGATAGTCATCAATTGCTACTGCAAACTGAATGGTTGGTCTCTTACGATTTACATCATATCTAAATAACCAGCGATTATTTTTATTCTGAAACAGCACGCTAAAATAGCTTTCTGTGTCTTTAGCCACCAATTCAACTTCAGGAAAGAGCTCTGTCACAATACGACTTAACTCCTGTTCATCAACAGTAGTCACAATTCTTTCATTTTCAGAGTTAACAATGTCAGCTAGCGTTGAGCTTTCGGACACAATCTCAATAGTCTCCTCTACTTTTTGTTCAACTGGCTGGGCAGTAATAATTGTAGGCGAAGATAGTCCTTTAACAACGGTATCACTAATTGACTGCTCAACAGCTTGTTTTACAAAAGGCTGAATTGACTCTAAAAATTTAGTGTTTAATTGACGAGGAATACTTGCTTGTTGAGCCACATAGCGAACAAAATCAATATCAACTTCATTAATACTTCTTTTTATTACAGTTTTAAACTGCTGGATATATTGATTTTCTTCAGCAAAAAAGCGTAGCTTTTCTACATGAAAATTATCATGTTTAAACTCAGCTAGCTGTGTCAAATCCTCGGCTTTATTCTTCGTAAAATCAACTGTTAAAAATGGCTTATCATCCATCACATTTGGATTAATTAAATCAGTAAAAAATCTCCATTCTTTACCATTTGTGATCGCGCCAATCGTCACCCCTAAACTACTATTAAAATATCTAGATAGCTGCGGAGCATGATTCGTTAAATTAGCAACATAAGGTTTTGCTTCAATAAACATTACAGGTTGCCCATTACAGTAAAGAGCATAATCAACTCTTTCTGTAGATTTCACACCTGGAAAATCAGCTGCAAATTCTGCAAGCACCTTGGTCGGGTCATAAGGGCTAAAACCTAAAATATCTAATAAAGGAAGGATTAAAGCCTGTTTAGTTGTTTCTTCTGTAGTACAGTGGCCCCCTACTTTTTTCACATGCTCAATATGGCTTCTTAGTCTATTAATAAAATTTTCCATATTCCCCTCATTATTATTACAAGTATATTTTTTGATCTAATTTTAGATCTTAACCCTTTTACTTTATTTTTCAAATATTAATTTAAATTTGTTTTTAGAATCTCATTACAGTCTATTCGTTGGACTATTTTCTGTTTGATTTATTAAAAAAAGAAGTTCAAAAAATGGAAGAATCATAAGTTAAGTTCTCCTCAATCTATTACACTAATTTTGCGCCAGCCGTCATAATAAAACAGATAACAGGCTGAATAATATTCATTATTCTTAATAATCGAACCCACCTGCCATCGGAACAACAATCAAATGATTTGACAGTTGATACCGACCAATATACATATAAATTCATCACTTTTTCGACCGACATAGTATACTGCACCTGCTGTTTCGGCTCACCTTTTATCATGTGTTCTCTGTTTATGAATAAAAAGCTGTTTCTTTCTTCTGGTTTAAAAACACTAAGTGTCTTGGCCATATCTATAGGCTTAACCGCCTGCGGTGATCGTTCATGGTGGACAGATGATGAGCCTAAGCTCAATGCTGAACAAATCGCACGCATCATTCCCGGACGCGTAAATGACCGCCGTTCATGGGCTGAAGATATTTACGATATTTCAGAGCAGTTTGGTATTCCTCAAAATAAAGAGAATATGTGTTCGATCATTGCCGTGGTTGATCAAGAGTCTAACTTTGTTGCAGATCCACAAGTTTATGGTTTAGGTGAAAAAGCGGTTAAAGAAGTCCAAGATCGTTTAGATGAAAAATTTAAAGATAAGCTCGGCGATGCTATCGGTGGCACGATTGCGGGCTATTTCCAACAGGTCTTAAAAGAACAGCCAAGCCCTGAAGATAACTATTTAAGTCAAATGCGCCGCGTTAAAACAGAACGTGAACTGGATGAACTGTACCGTGAAATTTTTGACTATATGTCAAAGCACTATCACGTCAGTGCACTCACAGGTGCAGCCAAACTTGTCGGTCAGGACGTAGGCGAAAAAATGAACCCGATTACCACGTTGGGTTCAATGCAAGTGCATATCGGTTATGCCAAAGATAATAAACGTGAAGGTGGCAGCATGGCTGACCTACGTACCGACCTTTATAGCCAATATGGTGGTCTGTACTACGGCATCCACCGACTGATGATGTACCCTGCTGACTATGACAAACCGCTTTACCGTTTTGCTGACTATAACTCGGGCATGTACTCAAGTCGAAATGCCGCCTTCCAAAGTATGTTAAATGACTTAACCGAAGCAGAACTGGATTTAGACGGCGACCTGCTACTTTATGGCAAAGATGGCTCACCTAAATCTGCAAAGAGTCAATCAGAACGTGAACTCATCAGTGTTTTCGCTCAGCACAATATTTTGGTTACTCCACGTCAAATTCGCTCTGACCTGAAAAAAGAGAAAGAGAAGAAATTTGAAGATACAGCAACCTATCGCGCTGTGGCTAAGCTTTATCAAGAAGTCACTAAAAAAGAACCTTTCTATGCCATGATGCCAGAAGTCGTCATTTCTGGTCCAAAGCTCAGCCGTGACTATAATACCAACTGGTTTGCCACTCGTGTCAATGGACGTTATCAAACATGCATGCAACGTGCAAAGCGCATAAAAATCTAGCCTTATTTGACTTTGATGGCACCCTGTATGACAAAGACAGTTTTACGGGGTTCATCTTCTATGTACATTCAAAACGGCATATTGCCCTACAAGGCTTAAAAGTTCTGCCTTATATTCAAAGTTATTATTTAGGTTTTTATCCTGCCCATCATATGCGCTCTAAACTCTTCCATGCGATGTTTAAGCAAGCTGAAGTGAGCGAAATTGACGCTTATGCAAAACGCTATGCAGAACTCTTAATCAAAGGACTTAACCCAGCACTTTATAGCCAACTAAAGCAACACCAAAGTTTGGGCGATGATGTGGTTTTGGTCTCTGCTTCAATTGATATCTATTTAAAATATGTGTGTGAAATACTCTCAATCGATCTGATCTGTACCCGCGTTGAACAAGACCAGCAATACTATACAGGGTGCTATCTGACTGCTGACTGTAGCTGTGAGTACAAAGCTCAACGTATCCAAGAAAAATATGAGCTAGATAATTACCATGCCGTTTATGCTTATGGAAATAGCATTGAAGATAAACAAATGTTGTCTTTGGCTGATTTTAGCTACTTGGTAGGGACAGATTTAAGTCTTCCCGACTTGTCAAAAACATCAAATCATCGTCAAATAAGCTAATTATTAAGTGTAGGTTAATAATTAGCCATATTAAATTTTTAAAAATATTTATTATTAAAATTCAGCATGTTTTATTTACCAAAAAATATATTTATGATAAATTTTGCCTAATAAAAATATTTTGAGAACCATTCCACTTAAATTATAAAAAGGCATCAGTATGGAACAGTTATCTCCACCCAAGTATGTCAAAGGTCTTTCGATCAAATTCGGTGAAAGTCCCTTTGTATTATTGGCGCAGTTCGCTTTTAATGCTTCAAAACAAAAATGGTTAAAACACGAAATCGAACATGTGCTCAATATCGCCAAACAAGGTGATTACCATCATCTGGTAAAGACATTACGTCAATTTAGTAAATAACAAAAAAAGCCACTTCAAATGAAGTGGCTTTTTTACTTACTTTTTAAAGGGAAACGCATATTTCACAATACGTTTGATGACGCTACCATACTGTTTTACTAAGCTGGCATTGTTATAGTTAATGCCATACTTTTCACACACTGCTTGTACTTTCGGTGCCATTTTACGGTAACGACGCGCAGGTACATCTGGATATAAGTGATGCTCAATTTGATGACTTAAGTGCCCTGTCAAAATATGGAATGCTTCTGAACCAGTTAAATTCGACGAACCACGAATTTGGCGCATGTACCAGTGACCACGGCTTTCATTTTCCAGTACTTTTTTCGGGAAAACTTCAACGTCTTTGGTGAAGTGACCACAGAAAATCACACTAAATGTCCACATATTACGGATACCATTTGCAACCAAATTCCCTGTAAACACAGGCAACGCCGCAGGTCCTGCAATGAGTGGGAAAAACACATAATCTTTAAACAATTGTTTACCAATTTTGCGCTGCATAGGTTTCCATTCAGCTAAAGTCTGCGCTTTGCTTTTACGCCCCTTGAAGTATTTGCCTAATTCCAAGTTTTGGATCGCAACGCCCCATTGGAACAACAAACAAAATGGAATGCTATAAATCGGTTGCAATAAAAAGCCCGGTTTCCAACGTTGTTCAGGGAATAATCGAAGCAGACCATAGCCAATGTCATCATCCATCCCTTTAATATTAGTATAAGTATGATGCTTATAGTTATGAGTCTGACGCCAATTGTCTGCTGTACCTACGATGTCCCACTCATAGTTTTGACCATTAAACTTAGGGTCATTCATCCAGTCATATTGACCGTGCATCACGTTATGACCTAATTCCATGTTTTCCATGATTTTGGCAAAACTCAGCAAGCCCGTGCCCAACACCCATGCAGGTGGGAACCAACCTGCAAATAAACATGCACGACCTGCGATAGATGCATAACGCACCGCTGCATAGACACGACGAATATATTGCGCATCTTTCTCGCCAATATCATCCAGTACTTCTTGCTTAATGGCATCTAGCTCACGTGCAAGTTCATCTAACTCAAATGTCGTTAACTCACGATTCTTCGGGTTTTTAAAATATTCAACTTTAACAGGCATATTCATTGTATTTATTCCCCTTATAAATCGACAATAAGATCGGTTTGTGCCGTGTTGACACAGATTTTTAGAAAATTTCCAGGCTCAGAATTTTGTGCACCATTGACCAAGTTTTTGGTCGAACCTTCAACTTTGTTGCAGGCACATTTGTTACAGATTCCCATACGGCAGCCATGTTGAGGCTTCACATTTTGCTGTTCCAAACTTGCAAGAATGGATTGACCTTTGGGAATGCTTAAAATTTTCTTCGACTTTGTTAAGGTAATATTCACAAAACCAACATCATCATTTGCAAATGGACTCATGCTAAACGCTTCAGTTTTTAAGGTATTGGCATGAGCGAAAAGCTGCTCAACCGTAGCTACAAACCCTGAAGGGCCGCATGCATATACCGTTGCCTTTTCAATCTGATTCAGTCCAGACACATGGTTTTGATTTAAACGCTCACCTTCATCTGACTCTTGGGTATAAAACATGCTGAATGTGAAGTTTGAGTATTGTGCTGCCAACTGCTCAAAATATGCTTTGAAAGCTGCATCAGTATGCTTTTTCACCCAATACATCAAATGTACAGGCTGCTTTTTAAGCTTAGCGGTCTTTTCTAAACGTTTCAGTAAACTCAGCATGGGGGTAATACCACTGCCCGCAGCGAGTAAAATTAACTGTTGATCATTTACAGTCAATTGCATATCGCCATAAGGCTGGCCGAACTCTAAAACATCGCCGATTTGAGCCTGCTCACAAAGCCAATGACTTGCCTTCCCTTGGTCTACTTTTTTTACATTCAGTAAGACATGTTGCGCATCAATCTGGGTCAAACTATAGGTACGTTCATAACGTACGCCTTGAACCACGACATATACAGGATGGTGCTGTCCCGCTTGCCCCATTTGAAAGTGACGGTTGGTTTGCAGCGTCAAACTCACCATATCGTGTGCAACTTGCTCTTTTTTTACCACTTTACCCAAAGCTTGGTGTATCGACCAAAGTGGGTTGATTTTTTGAAGCCAAAAGTTAGCTGTGTGTCGGTCTATAACACTCTCAGCATACTCAGTTAAAGGAGATTTAGTTTTTTCAAGGATCTGCATAGTAAAGGACCACGCCATAGATTTTGAATTATTATACACATGTATATATATTTGTATATATACTCTGATTGTTTCGTTTCGTTTCACAATGCCGACCAGTGGGGCTATAATGAACCGATTGATTTAATTGCTTGATAAATATGACACCGACCACCATTCAAACCCATACAACCAACACAGAGCATGAAGCTTCAAAAAAACATGCACCAGTGCTTGCACGTAGTGTTGGTCGAAAAGCAACGATTACAAAAGATGAACTGTTTCAAGCTGCTTTAAATTTGATTGGTCCTGAAAAAAGTATTGCATCCCTCAGTTTGCGCGAAGTCGCACGTGAAGCAGGGATTGCGCCGAATAGTTTTTATCGTCATTTTAAAGATACCGATGAACTTGCTATTGAGTTGATTGAACGTGCAGGTGTTGTGCTACGCCAAATTTTGCATGAAGCACGGATTAAGGCCATTCGCCAAGAAAGTATTATTCGTAGCTCAGTCGAAGTTTTTATTGAACAACTCGATGCGGATGATGGCAACTTAAGCCTGCTATTACGCGAAGCATATACGGGTTCGGCATCTTATAAAAATGCGGTCGAAAGACAGTTGAATTATTTCCAGCAAGAGCTCAAAGACGATTTAATTCGTTTAGAACGTTTAAATAATAGCAAACTCTTCCACCCTGAATTGGTGTCCATGGCAATCACCCAATTGGTTTTCAATATGGGTGCCAAAGTGATTGATATGCCAAGTGTAGAGCGTAAAAAAATGGCTGAACAAACCATGATCATGATTCGCATGATTTTGGAAGGTTCACGTCATTTGGATGAAGCGATGATTCGCTAATCTGTGATTACACCCAACAGATTCGCTGAAATATCTTCTTATTTGTTTCGCTGTTGCTCTTTAATGAGCTGGTGCACAAATTCTGCGGTCTGTTTCGGTTGTTCTAGCGGAAACATATGCCCACCTTCAAGCACACTATAGTCGATCGCATAGGTTTTTTTCATCCCTTGGGGTAAACCTTGCTTATAGAAATGGCTATCTTTTGCAGTCAACACATGAATCGGCATATCAGGTGCTTTGCGTGGGGTACGCCACCACCATGCAGGCACTGTCCTGAAGATCTCAGCTTCAGTATGTTTGGGAATGGTTAGCGTCACCCCATTTCGAGTCGGATCACTTTTTAAACCACACGCTATAAAGTCCGCAAAACACTGTTCATCAAAGTCTTTAAAAATACGATTCGGTCTGAGCGCCTGACTGGCCTGTTCAATACTTTCCCAATGATCACGACGTTTGACGGTCACCGCAGCTGGGGTAAGTTTTTCAATGGACTTTGATCCCAGCTTTTGTAACGCTTCAAATAAAAAGGCCTTAGAACCAATCACAAACGGTGGGTCCATGATAATCACTTGCGAAAACAACTGTGGTTTTTTATAGGCCGCCATAAGTGTGAGTAAAGAGCCAAAAGAATGCCCTAAACCAATCACTTGTTGCCGTGGAAACTGCTGTTCAATATCTGAAATAACTTGATCCACCAACGCTTCCCAACGGTATTCCACAGGATAGTGCGGATCTAGGCCAATCATCGGGATCGCTTTGACATCAAAATCTTTATTTAAAAATTGGAAAAATTTTTGATAGCTGCCCGAGGGAATGCCGTTTGCATGGGTAAAGTGTAAGGCTGGTTTGCTCATGTCATTCAGATCTATTGTTTTATAGCCTATTTACCATAATCGTTTTTCAAACTAAACGAAATGGCGCAGGATGAACCCTAAGTCATGAACTTTGATCACTTCGGCCAATTTTTAAAAATATTCTGGGATAGATCTGAGATCACTTTGCAGAAACAGTTAAGTTCTGATTAGCTAAAAAAGTAGCGCCACAGTTGGTTTTGTCTCCTGCAATCACCACAGCACGTCCCAAGACCGTTGTACTCTGATCTGCTGCAATCGCAGAAACCACCATTCGACACTTTGGACAAAAGTGCTTCATTCCATTTAAATGCACAGCAATGCCATTGATCACAAAACTATTTTCACACTCAGTGACGATGCCACCATGTGTTGTTTTTGAACCCATTGTTACTAGAGCTTTAGACATAATTTATTGTTCGATACATTAGAGTTTTAATGGCGAAAATTCTAGCATAAGCAAGCGCTTAAAATTTCAATGAATTACTTTTCAAATACAACTTAGACATCCCTTTTTTAAGGATCCATTAAAAAAGCACCCGAAGGTGCTTTTCATACAGCAATTCCAATTATGGTTTAACCACAACCATCACTTGAATTGCTTCTGGTGTAACCGATAGGCCATCGAGCAAACCAAGACCTTCTTTTTGCAGTTTTTGTAGGCGCGAAATTTCGTCTTCACGAATACTCGGATTAAACTGCTTTAAGTAAGTCAGACGGTCAATTTCGTATTGCCACTTACTGCCGTAGACTTCTTTCGCTTGTTGCACAAAGCTCGGTAAAGCCGCACGTGCAAGCTCTAATGCTTGTACATAACGCTGTTCAATCACTTCACGGCGTGCTTTCACGACTTGACGACAGCTATTACCATCCAAATGATGCAAGTACGGTTTTAAAATTTCAGGTGCAATTTTCTGCGACAGGTCTTGACCCTTTTCACTCAACAAAACGCGAACCAGCTGCTGCGGTAAGCTTGAAGGCAAATTCAATGCTTTCGGTGCAACCACATCGACCTTAAACCACACTTCTAACAACACCGAACCTTGTGGTAAAGCAGCTGACTTCAACACTGCAACGTTGGTACTACCAAAACCTTGAGTGTTGATCATTTCCATTACGCTTTCAGTAAATGGATGCTCAAGGGTTAAATACTGAGCATCTTCACGTATCTGAGCTTGATCGCGGTAGAAGGTCGCTGTCATGCCTTCTTCATCCAAGGTTAAACCTTGAACTTGCATTTGATCGGTTGGTTTAATGATGACTGTACCGTTGCTTTGTTCGTCAAAATCAATATTTGTCGACGCCATAAAGCGCTTCATAAACATTGGCAAAGTGGTGTTGTCATCATAAGACTCAAGCGCTTGTACAATTTCTTGCGCCACAATTGGACGACAAGAGTTGTATTCAAGTAAACGGTCACGACCTGATTGTAACTCTGCTTCTAGGGCTTCACGTTGTACGCTAACTGCTTCGAGTAAGTCATCAAACTGCTGACCTTTATCTGTCAGTAAACAATCTTTCAATTCAACAATAAAGTTTTCTTGTAAAGTTTGCGCAGTTGGCGAGATATTACTGAAAATATTTAATGCTTCGTTATACCAACGGAACATACGTTCTTGCGCTGTACCAATCAAATACGGCACATGAATTTGAATCCGATTTTCTTGACCAATACGATCTAAACGACCAATACGTTGTTCTAGTACATCTGGGTTCGCAGGCAAGTCAAATAAAATCAAATCTGATGCAAACTGGAAGTTACGACCTTCAGAACCAATTTCAGAGCACAGTAAAATTTGTGCACCATAAGATTCTTCAGCAAAGTAAGCCGACGCTTGGTCACGCTCAAGTAAACTCATGCCTTCATGGAACATTGCAGTACGAATACCCGCATGTAAACGGAGTACGTTTTCAAGTGCTTCAACCACGGGACCAGTACGTGCAATAAGCAACACTTTTTTGTGTTTTAAGTCTGTACGTAGTTTTTCCATGAGCCACATGACACGCGGGTCAGCTTCCATCCACGCACCGTCAAGCTGCGCTTCTTCTGGCCACATTTGTTCACGCAATTTACCGTCTTTAGACCAGTTTTCTGGTGCAGGCAAAGGTGCAGGTTGACAGTCACGACCTGGGAAGCCTTGAATGGCCTCACGGGTGTTACGGAACAAAATACGCCCTGTACCATGACGGTCTAAAAGCTCATGAATGGCACGGAAACGTTGTTCGGGTGCATCTTCAATGCGATGCCCTAGCAAACCTTCTAATGCAGCCAAATGCCCTTCTTCAAGTGGCATATCTGACATCAGTACTTCAGCAATTTTTGCAGTTTGTTGATACTGGGTTTCTTCATCCAAGAAACGATCCAGCGAACTAAAACGCTGTGGGTCAAGTAAACGTAAACGCGCAAAGTGACTTTCCACACCCAGCTGTTCTGGAGTTGCCGTTAACAGTAAAACACCCGGTGTTTTTTCTGCTAACTCTTCGATCAAGTCATAGCGGTCATTACCACCGTCTTCTTCATTCCACATCAAGTGATGTGCTTCATCGACCACCAACAGATCGAAACCAGCTTCTAGGGCTTGTTCACGCAAGTCATCATGGTCAATCATCAAATCGATTGACGCAATAATGCATTGTTCAGTCAGGAATGGATTCAGTTCAGGATCATGTTCTTTGATTGAAGCCGTACGGGTTAAATCAAATAATGAGAAGTTCAAATTGAAACGACGACGCATTTCAATCATCCACTGATATTGCAGTGAATCGGGTACCAAAATTAGGATGCGTTCTGAACGGCCCGTTTTAAGCTGTTGATGGATGATTAATCCAGCTTCAATGGTTTTACCTAAGCCGACTTCATCAGCTAAAAGGACACGGGGTGCAAAACGCTGACCCACTTCGTGTGCAATATACAACTGATGAGGAATCAAACCGACACGTGAACCGACCATGCCACGTAAAGGGCTCGACTTCATATTGGCTTGCATCAGCATCGCTTCAATACGTAAGTCGTACCATTCTTTATAGTCAATTTGACTTGCCAATAAGCGATCAAGCGGTTTAGACAGCTGAATTTGAGCGCCAATGCGAGTCTCATTCAGTGATTTACGTTCTTCCGTGCCATCTTCTAAGCGACGAACAACGTTATAACGCACCACACCATGACGGTCTTCATGTGATTCAACCGTCCACTTGGTGCCTTCTTGATCTTGTAATTCATCGTTCACGTTAAAAATGATACGTGATAAAGGTGCATTATTCCGTGCATATACACGTGTTTCATCACTTTTAGGGAATAAGATGCTGACAGATCGCTCATCTACATCAATAAGAACTCCTAGACCTAGTTCCGTTTCAGTATCTGATAACCAACGTTGACCAATAGCAAACTGCTGCAATTTTTCCACCTTTATCTACAAGTTAGGACTGCAAATTTAATGCTCAAACATTGTTTGATATTTGAGCAAAATTATACACCTTTAAGCAATATATTTTGACATAAAGCTCACTAAAAAAGTGAGCAAATTTGATGATTCCACGTACTTAAAATGGTACTGGACAAATAAATTCGATACGTTCATTGGTTTGGGGATGATGAAAACTCAAACGCTCTGCGTGTAAACACAAACGCGGCATCAAATCTTGCTGGTCAGGCGCAGCATAAAGCGTATCTCCCACGATAGGATGACCTAAAAACTGCATATGTACACGAAGTTGATGCGAACGCCCTGTAATGGGGGTGAGCGCCACACGAGTCACGGGCTGACCCTGTATTTCAAAATGTTCAATGGCTTTCCACTCAGTCACAGCAGGCTTGTTATGACTGGGCTCTGCAATATGTAACGGTGGACGGGATGGATCATAAATCACAGGCACATCAACAGTGCCCTGACCATCTAAATGACCAGCCACAATCGCTTGATAGGTTTTATCGGTTTGACGTTCTTGAAACTGACGAGAAATGGATTTTTGTCCCCAACGGCTGAGACCAAAAACCAAGATACCTGAGGTATCGCGATCAAGACGGTGGATCAGTAGTGTTTTAGGTTCTAGTTTGACTAAACGATTGATCATACAATCTTGTAAGTCTTCTGTCTTCCCCGGAACGGTGAGTATACCTGCAGGCTTATGGATGACCATAAAGTCTTCATCTCGATGAATCAGGTGTTCGGTTAGAAAATTACTCAAGGTTCCATTCCAAGCTGATCGCGAAAACAAGCGGGCAATAATAAAAAGCTTAAGCCAGAAATACAATGCAAAAATCGTTTTTTTTAATCATGAACCGATATTGATTGCATTATTTAACGTCAAACGCCGAATCACAGTCTGTATCCATAAGCGATACATCAAGATATCACTCTATTATGACAAACGATTTCGAAATAACCACGCAGCCAAAGGCAAGGTAATTATGGCTAATATCAACATCGGTACAAAGTCCCATTTCACTTGCGCAAAACTCGCACCTTCCAAATACACCCGTTGTACCAAGTCTATGCCAAAGCGTAGCGGGTTGGCATAAGTCAGCCAATTCAACACTTCTGGCATATTTTGTACAGGAGTTAGTAAACCAGATAAAAGTGTCAAAGGCATGATCAAAAAGAAAGTATACAGCATGGCTTGTTGCATATTGAGTGCAATTGCTGAAATCGACAGTCCTACACCCACAACGGCAATATTAAAGGCAAATAATCCAAAATAAAGTAAGGTCAAAGAGCCATTCATCGGGATCTGGAACCAGAACAGAATAATTGCCAAAATAATGGAAGATTGAATAACCCCAATAATAATCGGCGGAATGGCCTTCCCAATCATAATCTGCGTCGGGGTATAAGGTGTAACTAAGAGCTGATCAAAAGTCCCTTGTTCACGCTCGCGTGCTACTGAAAGTGCCGAAAGTAACAGTGTCTGCATCATACTTAAAGTTGCAATCAGAGATGGCATGATGCCCCATCTCGACTCGACATTCGGGTTATACCATGTCCGCGCTTGTACCGTGATCGCGGAGTTGGTTCCCAAACGTTCTTGATTGACCTGCCCCACCACACTGCTGATGTAGGAGCCCGCCATACTTGCGGTCGATGAGTTTCTCCCATCTAGAATCACTTGAATCGGCGAAGACTCTTGATTATTGAGCTTATCCTCAAAATCAGCAGGAATGGTGATGACCGCCAAGGCTGTTCGATCATTAATCACCTGTTGGATTTGTTGATTATTTTGCAAATCTGCTGTTCGTTTAAAAATTCCTGAACCATCTAAATGTGCTAAAACTTGTTGTGAGCTTTGGCTTCGGCTTTGATCCAGCACAGCATAATCAACATGATTGACATCATAACTTGCGGCATAACCAAACAAGACCGCTTGGATAAATACAGGCGCGATTAAGGTCACTCGATTGGCAGGATCGACTAAAATGGCTAAAAACTCTTTTCGAATCAGTACCCAAAGATAACCAAACCAGTGCATTAACGTTGCCATAACACCATTCTTCCTTTCGTTAGCCCAAGCGCTTTTTCAGTGTACGCGCGGTCATTACTGTGAATAGCACGATATAGATCAGTAAAATGCCACATTCTTTGAACCACAAAGACCAATCATCACCACCGAGTAATAGGGTTTTAATCAAAGTCATATAGTGCGTTGCAGGTAAAACATTGCTGACGATTTGCACAATTAGCGGTAAGTTTCGTGTATCAAACACAAAACCTGAAAGCATCAAAGCGGGCATGAAGCTGGCAAGCAGTGCCATCTGACTGGCTTGAAACTGACTTTTTGATAGGCCTGAAATCATCAGACCCAGCAGTAACGACACCATTAAATATAAAAAAGAAGCGCTCATGACAGAGAGCAGTGATGCGCGAATGGGTACATCAAACAGAACATGTGCTGCAACTAAGCACATCACAATATCGATCATCCCAATCACGATATAGGGCGCCAGTTTTGAAAGTACAATTTCTAGAGGACGTACGGGCGTAACATATAATGCTTCTAAAGTGCCACGCTCGCGCTCACGTGCAATCAGCAAGCCAGTTAAAAATGCGCCAACCAAGGTCAAAATTAGGACAATTAAACCCGGCACTAAAAACCATGTGCTATTTGCAGACTCGTTAAACCACATACGTTGTTCAACCGTGATGATGCCACCCGTCAAAGCTGCATTTGTTCGGTCTGCTTGTATCAAGCTGGCGGTATTGAGCGCACTGGTAATATAACCCTGCAAAGCCGAAGCAATACTGGTCGAACGGCCATTGGTAATGACCTGAACAGCACCCACTCCCTTTGCATATTGCTCCGCAAAGTTGCTGGGTATATTGACGATGGCATCAATTTCCGCATTGCCCATTGCAGCTTCAGCTTGGCTAAAGCTGGGATAGTGCTTGACAGTAATGTATTTAGAGCCGTTTAGCCCACTCATCAGTTGCTGACTCTGTGGTGTGGGTTGTTGCTCCACCACCCCGACGCGTCCGTTGGTTAAGTCGAAAGACAGCCCATAACCAAACAACAAAATTAAAATAATCGGTAAAATGAAACCGATCGCCATACTGCTTTTATCACGAAGCAGCTGTTTGGATTCTTTACGTGTCAAGGCAAACAGTCGTGTCCAGAAAGCTGAGAAATGATTCATCTGACGCTCCTCAGTGAGCCTGCATGTCCGCACGGGACTGTTCAACGATGGCAATAAAAGCGCTATTCATATCGTTTACACCCTCTAACTGTGCCATCCCACGAATCTGTTGAGGTGTGCCAATCGCCAGCAACTTCCCTGCATCTTGAATCGCAATCCGATCACAATATTCAGCTTCTTCCATAAAGTGTGTGGTCACAATAATGGTCATGCCTTGGTTCGCTAGCTCTCCAATGGTGTACCAAAAAGAGCGCCTTGCTAACGGATCAATACCACTGGTCGGTTCATCCAAAAATACAATTTCAGGCTGATGTAACAGTGCTGCTGCCATCGACAAACGCTGTTTAAAACCATTTGGTAGATCACCGCTTTTAGCATGTGGCTTAAGTTCAAACTGAAGCAACGCTTTATCAATTTGCTGCTTTAACTGTTTGCCCGATAAGCCATAAGCACCACCAAAAAACTTTAAGTTATCCAATACACTCAAATTGCCATACAGGGCAAACTTCTGCGATACATAACCAATTTTTGCCCTTGCCTGCGCACGAGCTGTACGCAAATTCATGCCTGCCACTTCCAACACACCACTGCTGGCGGGCAGTAAGCCACAGAGCATACGAAACGTCGTGGTCTTACCTGCACCATTGGGGCCAAGTAAACCAAAAATTTCGCCTCGAGATACATCAAACGAGGTACTGGCTACGGCGGTAAAGTCGCCAAAAGTGCGTACCAAATCCTTCACCACAATCACAGGTTTTTCGAGCTGCTGTTTTACATTCTGCTCTGTTTTCACTTGTGGTGGATCAGAGTTTTCTATCAAAGTTATTGAAGGGTCTAAAGCTAAATTTTCCTGTGCCAATACCGTTTTTTGAGTATGCTTCGCCTCATGTAAAAGCAACATAAATGCATCTTCTAGCTCTGCTGCTCTCGGTTCCGCAACAACGCCTTTGGGCAAGAGATCTGCTGGAAGTGATGGGCTTTCAGTTCGCGTAATAAAACGCACTACATCTCCTTTGGGAACTGCATCGGCAATATAATGTTGATTATCGAGTAAATGTGCTTGTAATACCCGTGCCTTCATGTTGGGACTGGGTTTTACTTGCCATGTTTGTCCCTGTGCCTGAGCCGTCAGTTCGTCGGGTGTACCTTGCTTTAAGACTTGCCCATCCAACATGACATAAACCTGATGACAGCGTTCAGCTTCATCCATATACGCAGTACTGAGGATGACACTTAAGTTCTCCTCCCTCACCAACTGTTCAATGATGATCCACAAATCACGGCGTGAGAGTGGATCGACACCGACACTTGGCTCATCCAACAGCAATAGTTCAGGTGAACGGACTAAAGTGCAGGCCAAACCTAACTTCTGCTTCATGCCTCCAGAGAGTTTTCCTGCGGGACGTTCAGTAAAGCGCGCCAAGTCGGTAATCTTGAGCAAACGTGCAAAACGCTCCTTGCGAACGTCCATTGGCACGCCATGCAAATCCGCATACAAGTCTAAATTTTCTTGAATGCTGAGGTCTTCATACAAACCAAACTTTTGCGGCATGTAGCTGATACGATCTTGCACAGATTGTGGATCTTTGGCGACATCCATTCCTAAGACTTTTAAGCTTCCAGTAGTTGGCTCATATAAACCTGCGATCAATCTTAAAAATGTAGTTTTACCTGCACCATCAGGCCCGACCAAAGCCGTCAGTTGCCCTGCCTTGATCTGCATATTTATGCCTTGCAAAGCCCGCACATCATCCAAACCTTTTTGTTCTGCCTTAAAGGTTTTATTTAAATCCGTGGCAATCACAATGCTCTCTACTGACATCGACATACTCCCCTGCCTTAAGGATTATTCTTGGCAGTTGGACGCGATGATTTGGCTATGTTCACCGTCACAGGTTGTCCCATCTTCAGTTGGTCATTCGGGTCATCGACATAAATTCGGACTTCATAAACCAAAGTCGTGCGAATATCTTCGGTCTGTACCGTTTTCGGGGTAAATTCCGCCACAGATGAGATATAACCAATTTTTCCTGTGATGGGCTGATTCGGTTGTGAGTCACGAATGACTTGTGCTGCTGCGCCCATGTTGATATGTCCAAGATCCATTTCACTGGCATAAACACGCACCCATTTAGGATGGATCAGGGCAATGGTATAGACGGACTTGTTTGAAGTCGTCATGTCACCAACTTCTTGTAAACGTGCACGAATTACGCCATTAACAGGTGCCAGCAGCTTACTTTGAGTAATTTGGTAATCAATCAAATCAAGATTGGCCTTGGTCGATTCATATTGTGCTTTAGCCGCTTCACGATCTTCTGTGCGTGCACCTTTCAAAAGTAGCTCTAGGTTGGCTTTGGTTTCACCTACGGCCGCTTCCGCCATTTTCATATTGCTTTTTGCAGCATCAACCTCTTGCTTACTCACCGCTTGACCCGCAGTACTCCGATTTAAGACATTTAAACGTTGGTATTGTTTATCGGCATTTTCAAATTGGGCTTGGGCAGACTGTACTTTCGCTTTCGCTTGGGTAATCTCTTCAGGTCGATTGCCCGCAGCTTGTTCATTTAAGGTTTGCTGTTGAACTTGTAACTGTGCTTGGGCTTGCTGTGCTTGTATAGTCAGCGAGTCGGTATTCAGTTCGGCAAGAACCTGACCTTTTTGAACGCGATCACCTTCTTGAACAGCCAAGCTTTGAATACGTCCAGCCGTTTCAAATGCCAGCGAGACTTGTCGAATATCGACATTGCCATATAGCACCAGATGATCGGGATCGGCTTTGTCTCGACTGAACCACAAAAATGCAGCCGCTACAGCAATGAGCAATACCCCAACCAGCAGTATGAACTTACTTTTGTTCATGTACACCAAACCTTCGCTTAGTTTTAATACAAGTTTAAATTTAATTTAAACTATAACAATTCAGTTAAGAAAGATATACTTCAAGTCTAAATTTTGATGCAGAGTAAATAATGTCTAGAGCTGGACGTAGCGATGGTGATTTAACCAAATCGAAAATTTTGGATGCTGCTGGCCGCCTAATTGCTCAGGATGGTTTTGCAAAAACCACGAGTAAAGCCATTGCCAAGCTGGCCGAAGTCGATTTGGCTGCCATTAACTATCACTTCGATGGTCGTGATGGCTTATATCGTGCCGTACTTGCCGAAGCACATACGCATTATATTGATGAACAAGAACTCTTGACCTTGCTTAACAGCTCTAAAACGCCTACTGAAAAACTGGAAGCTTTTTTTGAAAGCCTGATCGGTAAGCTGGTTGAAACCGATGTCTGGCATAGCAAAGTGTTTGTTCGCGAACTTTTTTCACCGACTACCCACCTATACACGTTTATGCAAAATGATGGTGCGCGAAAGTTTCTTTTGGTCAAAAAAATTATTAGCCAAGTTTCAGGCATTGATGAAAATCACCCTGCACTTTTGCCTTGTGTACTCAGTACAGTCGCGCCCTGTATGATGCTGATTTTGGCAGATGCAAATGGGCCAAGCCCACTTAAAAATGTCTCCAAGCTTGAACCGGCGCTTTTAGTCAAACATCTCATGACCTTTTCAGTCGCAGGTTTACAAGCCGCTAAACAACTTTATCTTTGATAAACCAACTGTCCTTGCTTATAGGTTGCAAGAACTTTGATGTCTTTGATTTTAGACGGATCAATTGTGATTGGATTGTCACTTAAAACAACAAAGTCACCGTATTTCCCAGTACTTAATGTGCCTTTGATATCTTCTTCAAAATACTGATATGCAGCCCAGTCCGTCATCGTTTTAAGTGCGATATACGGGCTGACTTTTTGTGCCTCACCCAAAACTTTGCCTGTTCGCGTGGTGCGATTAACCGTTGCATCCAACACCATCATGCTTTTCGGTGGGATAACAGGGGCATCGTGATGCTCGGTGAAAATCATGCCTTTTCTTAAGGCCGAACCTGTTGGTGAGATGTGTTCAGCACGCTTTTCACCTAAGGTTTGTGCTACATGCCAGTCGCCCCAGTAGTAGGTATGCAAAGAAAAAAATGAGGGGATCAAGTGAAGCTGTTTCGCCCGATCCAGTTGATCCTCTCGCATGGTTTGCGCATGAATAATCACATCTCGTCGCTGTGAGGCATCATATTTCTTTTGCGCATTGGCAATCACATTAAGGTATTGATCAATCGCAGCATCACCATTGGCATGTGCCAAAATTGGCCACTGCTCTTGAAAAGCCAAATCAATCATGTGCTGGACTGTTTTTTGCTCTGGAAATGCAGGATAGCCACGATAGTTCTTATCTTTCCCTTCAGGCGGAACCACATAAGGTTCGGTTAACCATGCCGTTTTACCTTGGGGTGAACCATCTAAGCTAATTTTCACGCCACCAATTCTAAAGTGATTGACATAGTTTTTGCTTACACCTTTTTCGAGCATATACGCCTGTTCAGAACTAATATCAGGATAAGAGACGACATCAATCGCTAATTTGTTTTGATTAGCCAAACTGCGCCAAAGTTCTGAAGTACCACGATCAGCTCGTCCTTCTTGTACCGTGGTGTAACCATTTTTCATATAGGTCTGTACCGCAGTCAACGCCATCTGCTGCATCATTTCAGGTGGAACCGTTTTAAACGCCTGTAACATGGCCTCAATCACAACACTTTCTTCCAGTACACCATTCGGAATATTGGTCCCCACTACGCGTCGAATCACACCACCACTGGGGTTACTACTTTTTTCATTAATGCCTAACAACTCTAACGCTTTATGATTCACAGAGGCCAAATGTCCAGACTGATGTAAAATCAGTACAGGTTGAGTCGTTGAAATCTGATCTAAATCTGTGGCTGTCGGATGGGCTTTCTCTTGTAGCTGGGCATCATCATAACCATTGCCAATAATCCAGCCAGAAGTCGCTTGGACAAAAGTTGGATTTTGCTTCGCCCACGCATTCATTTCTTGGATAAGTGTGGCAATACTCACCACCTTGCCATCTGGCGGCGGATATAAATTTGCCACAGTTTGCTGCATACCGACAGAGTTTAAATGACTATGTGCATCGATGATGCCTGGGATGACGGTCTTGTTATTCAAGTTCAAACGTTTAGCCTGTGGCGCAAGCTTTTCAGCCTCAGACAATGTGCCTGTATAGCGGATCTTTCCATCTTGAATTAACATGGCATCGACATAGCTGGGCTGCATGCCTTGCATGGTTAAAATGGGGCCACCATAGACCAATAAGGCATTTTGCGTCTGTTGTTGTGTACTTGAAACGCTGCTAGACGGGCTGGTTGTACAACCACTCATCAGTACCACAGAGGAAGAAAGTAGAGCCGTAAGTACAAAAGAAACTTTATTAAAAAGCATGGGTTAAACACCTCATATTGCTAAATATTATATTTTGCTCCATACGAGCATTCGTTATAGGTATAAAACTTTAAATACAACACATCATCACTCTACCTTAGCACTTTAAGCCAGCTCTTGTCAGGCAGAATTAAGGTGCTCAATATTCAACGGATTATTGCAATAACTTTAAGATGTGTTGCAAACGGACATTGTCTATATTTTCTTTATACACTGCATAAATCGGCGCAATACATGGGTTATTGGCCTTAAGCGTTTTATAAACAATCTGCTTATTCCAAAAGTCACGAATGGCCTCAGGCACGATGGATAAACCAATCCCTGCAGCAATCAAGTTTAAGCTTGAGGTTAAACGTGGCGCTTCTTGTACAATTTTGGGACTAAATCCAGCTTGGTAACAACTGGCCAAAATATTATCGAATAAATCTTGTCCAGCTAAACGTCGGTATAACACAAAATCATGCGGTTCAAGATCCAGCAAGTGAATCGGTTCGGCTTGTTCAGCCAAAGGATGATTGTTGGGTAAAGCCACAATGAGTGGCTCATCTAATACATGTAGACTGGTTAAACCAAGGCCAATCGGTGCAGGTTTGCGTAAGAACACAATGTCATTTTTTTCATTACTAATGGAATCTATCAGCGAGCTACTGCCATCTTCTTCCAGATGAATTGAAACACGTGGAAAAGTTTCCCGAAAGTTACGCAGCAAGGCCGGTAAAAAAGGATGTAAGCCAACCGAGTTGGTAAAGCCAATATTAATCTGACCTTCGACCCCCAAAGAAATATCCTGCACACGTTTGGGAATCAACTGTGCATGCGCCAATATCGCAAGGGCTTCTTTGTACAAAACCTTGCCCGCTTCTGTTACCTCGACACCACGCGGCAAACGCTTTAACAGCTGAGCATTCAGCTCTTCTTCCAAGCTTTTGATAATCCGTGTCAACGGTGGTTGTTGCATATTCAAACGAACAGCAGCATGCGAAATATTACTTTCTTCTACCACTGCAACAAATGCTCTGAGTTTATGGATATCAATCATGTCTGCCCCATTAAACATACTTTTTCAGTATATATAACGTCAAAAATAGCATTTTTCAACATATCTCTACAGGTTCATACTGAGCTCATTCAACAAAAGGCGAAAGACATGAACACTGAAGTGCTCCCTGCTGAACAAATAACCCATCCAACTTCACGGGAATTATTTGCAGGCTTTATGAAGCTGGGACTCATGGGCTTTGGTGGCGTACTGCCACTTGCACACCAAATGGTTGTAGAAGACCAAAAATGGCTCAACACGGAAGAGTTCACGCACTTATTGGGTGTCTGTCAAATCCTCCCTGGAGGAAACATCATTAATATGGCCGTTGCGATTGGTTATGAGTTTCAGGGGGTTAAAGGTGCGATTAGTGCCGTTCTCGGGTTAATTTTTGCACCGACGGTGATTGTGATTTTGCTGTATCAGCTCTATAGCCAATTTCAAAGTATCCCCGTGATTCAGCACATGATACAGGGACTAGCAGCAGCGGCAGCAGGTTTACTATTTGCTATGGGGTTAAAAATGTTGAAACCCATTCTGAAAAGTTACCTCACGATCTTTACTATCGCGCTGACCATTGTCTTTATGCTGATTATTAAGATTCCCTTGGCATTAACGTTACTGATCTTAGTCAGCATCAATGTCGCAGTCTTAAGCTTGAAAAAAAGAGGAAAAAACGCATGATTTTACTCACCTTAGCCATCGTTTTTACCCAGCTTTCTATATTGGCCTTTGGTGGCGGCAATGCCATTTTGCCTGAAATGCAACATCAAGTGGTCGAAGTGCATCGTTGGCTTACTGCTACAGAGTTCAGCACCATGTTTGCCATGGCGCAAGCGGCTCCAGGCCCCAATATGATGATTGTGCCACTGGTCGGCTGGCATGTGGCTGGACCTGCTGGACTGTTTGTGACTTCACTGGCGAAGTTTGGGCCCTCTTCTGTACTGACTATATTTGCACTCAAGTTTTGGAATCAGTTTAAGGATCACCCGCTACGTAGCATGTTTGAAAAAGCACTGAAACCAATTACTGTCGGCTTGGTTTTGGTTAGTGCCTATATTATTGCCGCTGCATCTGCTCAGAACTGGTTACTCATTGCAATCGTTATCGTCGCTACTGGTTTAAGTTTAGTTAAAAAAATTCATCCACTGTGGGTCATGCTCTTTGGAGCAATGTCAGGCGCACTGTTTTTATAAACGGTGTGTCATGAAAGTCAGTGTTCAATAGTACATACTTTCTATTTTATTATTACTTTCAAATACATAGTATAAGCCTTGCATCTGAAAGGCTTTGTTGCACAAAGATTTAAAATTAAAGCTACTCTGAGCTAGTCAAATTTAAGACACAACTCGGGTATGAGGTCGGCCTAATTCCGTAAATTTATTTAATACTGCCACACGTGCATGAATCTCATTGACTTGGCTTTGAAAGTTTCTCGCACTGAGTTTATCCCCCAATAATTTGATGCAATGCATCTTGGTTTCAACCAAACTGCGCCGATGGTAACCTGACCATTTTTTCCATATTATTCTTCCTAAATGCTTAACTGTTCGAAGTAATTCATTTCGCTCTCGCGAATGAACTTTTGTATCTTTCCAAGGTCTCGCATTTTTCCTAGGTGGAATCACTGCATGCGCTTGCCGATCTGCAATGACCTGACGGCATTGTTTTGTGTCATAAGCCCCATCTGTATAGACTGAATCAATCTGTTCATCCAATGGGATTTGATTTAGTAAATCACCAAGGACTTGCGAATCACTCACATTGTTGGTCGTGAGTTGAACTGATCGTATTTGTAGGGTTTCAGCATCTATACCAATATGAAGTTTTCGCCATTGGCGACGATATTCAGGCTGATGTTTCTTGCGTTTCCATTCACCTTCACCTAAAAACTTTAAACCAGTAGAGTCGACAATGAGCAATATATTGCGCAAGGTAGTCCATCACTACTTTTTTGATAGCCAATTACAAGATCAATATGCTTTTGTCTTCTGCAAATGGTGGAATAATCTGGCGCTGTCCAATCTAAACCACAAAGCTTAATGAGGCTTTTCACAAAGCCAGTGACCATACGTAAAGAGAGTCGAAATAAGGATTTAATCATTAAACAGCATTGGATGGCTGTATCTGAATAAGTTTGATTTCGACCATGTTTACCTTTGGGTTGAGCGTACCATTGAGTCTTGGGATCAAACCAAATTGAGAGATTTCCTCGATTTATTAATGCACTGTTATAAGAAGACCAATTGGTTGTACGATAGATTTTAGGTGTGGGCTTATTCATTTGAGAATTATATTGTGGAATAAGCCTTTAGAGATAGGTTTGTGCAACAAAGCCGTTAATATCATGAAAATATTAGCAGTCAATATAGGGTTATGTTGCTTGTTTTTTTTACACAATACCTATCCGGCAGATGATTGGAGTCAACGTTGGGAATCATCGAGAACGCGATCGGCAGAGCATTTGGCACAAGCCAATCTAATTGAGCTCATGGAATCAGATTATTATGATGGGTTAGGAAAAACCACAGTTTATAGCAATACAACATCGACGAGTTCGATCGGTACAGTCAACACATCGACGAGTAACGTTAATCTTACGGGTTCAGACAATAGTGTTGGTATTTCTAGTGATGCTACGAATACATCAGAAGTCAATTCGACGACCAATAAAGCCAATCAAGCCTGTCCTAATTTAGGCACCCTAACGGGAGCCACGCTATGCTAAATCGTCAAATTAGAAAAAACATATCATCGGTGAGTGCTGTGCTTGTACTCACTCAGATTTTGACAGGCTGCACAGGACTCGCATCTTCCAACAAGAAACCTGTGACTTTGGTACAAGGTCCCCCTATTACAGATATTTTTACCCCTTTTGATATGGCTTTGTCGTGTTTAAAAGGGCAGTTACGTCATGATGTAAATTTCTCTGTAGGTGCGATTTTAGATCAGACAGGGAAAGATTTAGTCACTGATGGGGGAACGGGAAAAATGGTCACCCAAGGTGCAGGGGACATGGTGCAGTCTGCCTTGTTTCAAGCGGGTGTCAGCTTATTAAACCGTCGTGATCCCCGCATTATTGAAAGTGAGGCGAAGTGGGGCATTCGCGATTCTAAAAACATTCAGGCTTCAGATTATTATGTCACGGGCAGTATTAATAGTTTGGATTTTATTCCTGGTGGCGGTTTTGATATGCAAATTGCAGGTGTTGGCCCAAGCTATAGCCAAACTCGGATTATGGTTGGTCTCGATTTGTCTCTCACCGATACACGTACCAGCCGAGTGGTGGCGAATGTATCCCTGCAAAAGCAAATCGTTGCGCAAGATTATGGGATTAATGCAGGTCGATTTGCTGGACACACGTTACTCAATATTCAAATAGGCAAGGGAGAGCGCGAGGCGACCAATTTTGCTTTACGTCAAATGTTGAATTTAGCGACCTTTGAGTTGTTAAGTCAGGTGATTCCACCGAATGCATTTGAAGGTTGCCGAACCGTCATTCCGCCTGAATATGGACAGCTAAACTTAACGCGAAGCGCGGTAGCATTGCATAAGTATCAAACGAGTCAGCAACTCAGGCCTCAAGCTGCAACTACATCTCCACAGGTATCTTCGACAAATCAAACGACTGTTGTGACTGACCCCAATAAGCCCGCCAATCTAAGCAATAAAAGTACGACAGTAGCGGATAAAAATAAATTAACAGATACGCCGAATAAAGATACGCAGCCGCCCAAGCAGAAAGAATCTGATTTGATTCAGGACCCTGATGCTGAGCCTGAGATGAGTAAACAAGATCTAATCAAATATATCAGTAAAAATCCGCCGGCCCCAGTTAAGCAAACAAAGGTTGAAGATAAAAAAGAAGATGAGCAACCCCAACAGCTTTGGAGTGCAAACCCCGCAGTAGTTGAAAATTATTGGTCTACCACCCAACGTGATTAAAAAATATTAAATGGGCTCGCTCCCATAGCGATAAAAAGAAGTACTTAGCGAGGAGTATTTCAGTATAAACAAGGAAATAATTATGAATACGCCAATTAAAACAATCGTCTTATCCGTATCAATGGCTTGTCTATCCAGTGTAGCTATGGCTGGTGGTAATCATGGTTCAGGAGGAGGTACAGTCGTATCTGTTGATACCAATTTAACAAATACTCTAAATACAATCTCTGAACAAGGTTTAAACGGTGTTGCATTGAATCTTGCAGTGAATACTGGTGACGTAGACGCAAGCGTCAATACAGTGGGCACAGGTTTTGGTGTGAGCAGCCATCCTTTTGAACTTGATGCTCAGTCGCTAAATGAGTTGCAGGGAGATATCAAAACGACAGCAATCGGTGCAGTCAATAATGGTACCATCACCCTTGAACAAGGGAATATGACTTCAGGAAGTGGAGGGCAGTTTGCTGGGAGTCTTTCAGGTTATGTGAAAGGCTCAGTGAGCTCAGCTACTTCAGAAACTGCTTCCGGAGCAGAACAAGCCGCAGCAGCAGAACAAGCTGCAGCAGCTGAACAGGCTGCAGAATCTGCATATTCTGAAGGATGGCATCATAGTGTTTCTGATGAGGCCGCTAGCCACAGTAGTAGTGCGAGTAATAGCGCCAGTAATAGCAGTGCAAGTAATTATTACTCAAATGCTACGACCGCTTTCTCAGCAGCAGCTGAGGCTGGGACCAATGCAGCAATCAGCGGTAGTAATTATGAATACTATACAAGCACTTTAAGCAATTATGCAGCTGCGAATGTTGCCTTTAACTCAGGCTCTATTGATGCTTCTGTTAATACTACCGGCTTTACAAATACGCTTGGTGATATTACAACAACAGCGATTGGTGCTGCGAATACAGGGACAATTTCTGTCACTGTAAAATAAATCCCACTCAATCATTAAAAAAGAATCTAACGATCTGCCGATGGTTAGATTCTTTATTTTTAATGATTGTCATCCTATTTTATGAAGGTACATAAATAGGATGACACATTCAATTTTTTAGCTTAGTAGTCAAAGCTAAAGTGTTCAGGTGCTAAAGAAGTCATGGTTTTTGAAGGATTGACCATTGCTTCAGCATGTCCTTGGGTACGTGGTAATAAACGTTCGAAATAGAAGTCTGCAACTTTAATTTTTGCTTTGTAGAATTCAGGTGTTTCTTGACCTTCACCAGATGCCAATTTAGCAGAAGCTACAGCCGCTTGTTGAGCCCAGAAGTAAGCCATCATTACATAGCCCGAGAACATCAAGAAATCGACAGATGCAGATGACACGATGTCACGGTCTTTACGAGCCGCCAGCATGATACGAACAGTTAAAGCATTCCATTGCGCGCAAAGCTTAGTTAAGTCCCAAGCAAAACGGCGCATGTATTTGTTGCGAGCATGTTGACCACAGAATTTCAGAATTTCAGCAGTGTAGTCACGAATTACTTTACCTTTAGAGGTCAGAAGTACTTTACGACCAATCAAGTCCAGTGCTTGAACACCTGTTGTACCTTCATATAGTGTCGCAATACGTGCGTCACGTGCAATTTGCTCCATGCCCCATTCTTTAATGTAGCCATGACCGCCATAGACTTGCATACCGTGGTTTGCAGCTTCCAAGCCTAATTCAGTTAAGAAGCCTTTTAAAATTGGAGTATAGAAACCTAAGTGATCATCATGTGCTTCAAATGCAGCAGTATCGCCACGTTCAAGCGCATCGGCCATTTTGTCGGCAATTTGCGCTGCATAATAAATCATTGAACGACCGCCTTCAGCAATCGCTTTTTGTGTTAGCAACATACGGCGAACGTCAGCGTGATGAATAATGGCATCCGCCACTTTTTCAGGGTCTTTTTTGCCAGAAAGTGCACGCATCGACATACGTTCTTTGGCATATGGAAGTGCACCTTGGAAAGAAAGCTCAGCATGTGCAATACCCTGAATTGCCGTACCGATACGTGCGGTGTTCATAAAGGTAAACATGGCATGTAAGCCTTTGTTTGGCTCACCAATCAAGTAACCGACAGCATTGTCAAAGTTCAGCACTGCGGTTGCAGAAGCACGAATCCCCATCTTATGTTCAATTGAACCACAGGTCACAGGGTTACGTTCACCAAGGCTACTGTCTGCATTGACCAAGAATTTAGGCACAATGAACAGTGAAATTCCTTTGGTGCCTGCAGGTGCATCTGGAAGACGAGCAAGTACGATGTGAATGATGTTTTCAGTTAAATCTTGCTCACCTGCAGAGATGAAGATTTTGGTGCCTGAGATGTTATAAGTGCCATCGGCATTTAATTCTGCTTTGGTCTTTACTTGGCCTAAGTCGGTGCCACACTGAGGTTCAGTTAAACACATGGTACCAGACCATGTACCTGCCACTAAGTTCGGCATATACAGATTTTTCTGTTCGTCTGTACCAAACTGTAAAATGGTGTTCATACAGCCGATGCTTAAACCTGGGTACATTTGGAAAGACCAGTTTGCTGTGCCCATCATTTCCGATTTAATCAGATTTAAAGATTGAGGCAGGTTCTGACCGCCAAATTCTTCAGGGAAAGACAAACCTTGCCAGCCACCTTGGACAAACTGGTCATAAGCGTCTTTGAAGCCTTTTGGTGTTTTTACTTCACCATTGTCGAAGGTACAACCTTCTTCATCGCCCGATTGGTTTAAAGGAGATAAAATATTTTCACAAAAATCTGCTGCGCCTTCTAAGATCATATCTACCGTATCAGCGTCGGCAGCTTCACCATTCGATAGGGTTTGATAATGTGCAGGATAGTCCAGCACTTCATTCATTAAGAAGCGAATATCATGTAAGGGAGCTTTATATGCAGGCATGTGTGTAATCCTAATTTAGAAATAGTATTGGATTATTTAAATCGATCATTTCATTATTCATACATCGTATCAAAATACATTGATAGATCCGACTTGAGAAAATGTCAGAAAGGCGAATTGGTAGATAAAATCATCAATCTAAAAAGACAGTTCTGTTACACTGACTCGATGGTCTTTTGATCATGTACTTTTTTAATAAACTATAATTAACTCAGGTTTTCAGCAAGTATTATGCGCTTAAAATATATAACACTTTGTTTATTGGGTTTGAGTATCAGTGGGTGTACTCAGCATGTCATTAAATCCAATGCCTCTTCAGATCAGCAGCTCGGACAACAAGCCACTCAAGGCCTTAATGCCATGTTTGAAAATGCCAGCTATGATTTTAAAGGTCAGTTCTCTATTCAATCTGACTTTAATTTTAATGAGTCCAAGCCAAATTCTAAGTCGAATACTCAGTCAAATGGGACGAACTTAGATCCAGAGTTGAAAAAACAATTAGATCAACTATTAAAAAATCAAAAGATTTCCTTTACCGCCAAAGAAAAACAAGCCCTATATGATGCACTTGCGCGTGAACAAAATCCGTATGCATCGTTGTATGGCAGTGGTGAATCACGTTCTGCTAAGGTTCAAATCGCAGAATCTTTGGTAAATTTACTCAATGACTTACAGTTTAGTTATCAAGGTTCTGTGCATTTCCGTCAAAAATTGGCGGCATTAACTTTGCAGTTAAGTTATCAAAAACCAACCCTACAAGTGCAAGCACAGTTGCCGATGGTGGTTGATTTTAATGACTATAAATTTTACACCAACTACTTTGCCTTTATGCCGTTCATGGTGAATCGTGAAAGTCAGGATCGTTTTGCCTACATTGACTTTTCTAAGCATAAAGACGCATTCGGTCATATTGATTTTAAAAAGTTTGCTGAATACTTAAAGCAAATGAATGCACTGCCATATGCTTTGGCAGAGCCAAATCAGGTGCATAGTGTTGATTTAAGCAAGTCAGAAAAAGAAGCAGGCCTAAGCAAAAAAATTCGCTATATGGGTGACTTAGAAACAGCACAAGTACAATTGGGCTTGTTTGAATACGTCAATAAACTGCACTATACCCAGCAGATACAAGCTTTTGATGCTGAGCGTCTGATTGAGGATGCTGCAAAAACACCAAGCGCAGCGGAAGATGCAATGCAGGCGGCGAAAGAAGCAGAGATTGCTGCAAGTAGCGCAAGTGAAGACCCAGCCTATGATTCACTCGAACGTGTCAGTCATTTGGTGAACCAAAAAATGCAGAACTTGAGTGGTTATGGGCAGAGCGATGAACAAGACATTGTTGTAGATGCCGCTGCCGATGCTACGGTTGATGCAGCAGCAGATGTGGCTTATGCGCAGGCCGCGACAGAAGATGCTGATGAGACAGCAACTGAAGTGACTGCTTCTGCAGCACCAAATACGCTATCTGAAGAAGCTTGCGATGCGCTCATCAACAGCAAGAACATTCCTATTGGTAAAGTGACCGCATGCCGTGATTATCAAGATATTGATGTACTTGCACCTAAAGTAACCAATCAATCTGTAGATGAAGAGACTTTTGGACAAGCAGCGACCAATGTTTTGGAAGAGTTGAAACCACTCTTTAGCGCGTATCAAACAGAGCAACTGGTAGACGCACAAAGCTTTAAACAACTTTGGCAAAAACATCAGGCTGAAATTACACCGATCATGGCACAGCTGGGTAGCGAGCGTTCACCGTTTGTGATGGATGTTGGACTCGACCAAAAAGGTCGTGCGCAAAACATGGATTACAACATTGTGATTAGCGATGAGCAAATTGGTAAGCTACAAATTAAGAGCACCAATCAGGTGTTTAATTATGGCAGTGCGACCGCCATTGACCGTCAAGCTTTAAGAAATGCCAAATCGATTGAGGAAGTATCTAAAGGTTCACTGCTGGAAAATGTAGTGAAAGGCATGCTGGGCCCGTTAGGTGCAGATTCATCAAGTGTAGAGAGCGCATCATCAAGCACAACAGAATTACCTAAGGCTATTTCAGATTATTACCAGCAGGCAGCGCAGCAAAGCTATGCACGTCAGCATTCTGAAGTTAAAGCGTATCAAGCGGTATTTGCTTTGATGTTTGCCGCACAGCGTCCAGAGTATATTCGTTACTATAGCTCAGCGACCATCAATGAAATTTCAGAAGTGTATGCCTATGAGTTCATGGATGTTGCAGAGCCGAAGGGTGCAGCACTTAAACGTCTGAATCAGTTACGTCAAAAACATGCTTTACAACACGAACAAGACTTTGATGAGCTGGGAGAAAGTATCGCCAATATCGTTAATGATGCACTGGAAGATGTACAAGAAAATCAGCAATGGAAGGATTTGGCGAAGAAATACAAAACCAAGCAAGCGGTTTTTGCTCAGGTCTATCAAGACAAATTCACCGATACCTATGAGATTGACCAAGAGCAAACTGCATATTTGACTCAGTCTGCACAAGTCTTTGCTAAAGCATTTGCAGATGACTTAAAAGGTCAATTGACAGAAAAATCGTTGCAAGGTTTGAAGCTTGAACATGACGACTTCTTTAGCGATTCGACCTATTACGAGACCTATAAAGCCGTACAGAAACACATGAACTAATCTGAAAAAAAGAACCTCTGCGGAGGTTCTTTTTTATTTGTGCTTATAAAAAATCTTTCAGGTTCGGTTTGATGCCATTCCAAATCGAAAAAGATTCAATCGCCTGACCAACCAGCATGCCATAGCCTTCTGAGGTGGGTACGCCGCGAGCTTTGGCTTGATCTAAAAAGGTTGAGGGTTTGCCATAGGCCATTTCATAGGCATGTTGAAACTGGAGTGTTTCTGGCAGAACGAGGGCATCGCCGCTTAGGCTGGCAGAGGTTGCGTTAATCACCAAGTCAAACTGACCTTCGAGCGCATCTAAGCCGATGGCTTGCAATTCGGCTTGCGGTACAGCTGTTTTTAAGTCACTCACCAGTTGCTCTGCACGGGCAAGGGTACGATTGGCAATCACAATTTTTTTCACCCCTGCTTGGACCAGTGGATAAATGACGCCGCGAGTTGCACCACCTGCACCGATGATCAGTACATCTGTCTGGTCTAAGTTCCAGTCCAACGCACGAATGGCATCGACTAAGCCTTGTCCATCGGTGTTGTCACCATGTAATTGACCATCGACCATCCACAGCGTATTGACTGCTTTTGCGATTTTAGCGCGTTCAGTGAGGACTGCGCAGGCTGCAAAGGCTTGTTCTTTAAACGGGACAGTGACATTAAGACCAATGCCACCCTGTGAGAAGAATTCTTGGATGTTGGCGAGGAAGCCATCGAGTGGCGCAAGACGTTTACTATAGTTGAGGTCGAGCCCCATTTTTTGTGCAAACGCATGGTGAAGTTCAGGTGAGCGAGACTGCTCAATCGGGTTGCCAATGACAGCGAATTGTTTGCTCATCGCACCAAATCCATGTGAGAAATGCTGTTCAATATACGGCAAATTACACGCAGGCTAAAGCGTTCAGTGGTTTTTTATCAACAGAGAAAAGAAAGGCGGCTTATGGATTACAGATGCTGTGAATCGCATCAAACAATAATTTTGCTGCGGTCAGGGTTAAGCCGATACCTGCAAATACGGTGATGCTGATGGATGCATTGTCATTAAACGCACTTTCAGAAAAAATAGTGGTACTGATCGAGCTTAGCAACACAATAGCAAAGCAGAAAAGAACCATGGTGGTCGAGCTAACTCTTTTTGCGAACATGTTTGGGACCTCAGAGAACAGCAAAGGAGGATACTAAATGTTGATGTCATTAAAATGAATACATTGAAAATGACTTAATTTAGCTTACGGTTTTTGCGAACTTAAAAGAACCCAATTGCTGTTTTAAACCTGTGACAATGCTTTAATAAATGCAAAGAAATGACGCTTTGTGTAGTGGTCATTCTACGGGGAATTGATCGGGAAATATATAAAATTTAATGTATAAGCTGCCCTAATCTAGTGAAAAGGGCATGCGTGGAGACATAGAATTGTAAGACTGTGTGTCTATTTGAGTAGCTTGAGCCAATCTTGGGGTTTCAGGTAAAAGTCGGTCAGTTTTTTCTCAGCGGAATCGGCCTCCCATTCAGGTCGATATGACCAACCGGCCAAATTTGGCAAGCTCACTAAAATCGATTCAATCCGCCCCCCTGTTTGTAAACCAAAAAGTGTGCCGCGGTCATAGACCAAGTTATATTCGACATAACGACCACGACGATAGATTTGAAAGTCGCGTTGCGCCTCGCTATAAGGCTTGTCTTGGTTGCGCTGGAAGATTGGAAGAATGGCGTTGAGGTAGCCATTTCCGACTGCTTGAATATATCGGAAACAGGTTTCAAAGTCCCATTGATTGAGATCGTCAAAGAACAATCCACCGACGCCACGTTGTTCGTCGCGGTGTTTTAAATAGAAGTAGTCATCACACCATTGTTTATGTTCGGCGTAGACTTCAGTGCCAAAGGGAGCACATAAGTCATGCGCCGTCTGATGCCATGACAGCACATCTTCATCATTTGGGTAAAATGGGGTGAGATCGAAGCCCCCCCCAAACCACCAAATTGGATCTTGACCTTCTTTTTCAGCCACAAACAAGCGCACGTTGGCATGTGAAGTCGGGACATTCGGATTTTTCGGATGGATCACCAAAGAAACACCCATGGCCTGTGCCTTGGCACCTGCAATTTGCGGATGGCGTTCAGTCGCTGAAGCAGGGAGCTTAGAGATGTTGATGTGTGAGAACATCACTCCACCTTTTTCAATCACTGTGCCATTTTGCAGTACGCGTGAACGACCACCACCACCTTCAGGACGCTCCCAATCATCTATTTCAAACTGTGCAGTCCCGCCGCCAGCACGCTCTTGTTGTTCAAGTGCGGCACAAATACGAGCCTGTAAGTCGAGGAGAAATTCGCGAACGCGTTGGATATCCGCAGACGTTGGGTGCTGCATGAAAAGCCTCATGGGAAAAGATGAAAACTGCCTACATCAAAACATAAAACAGCAAAAAGATTAAGAATATTTTCCGAAGAGTCCTACTGCAGCATTCGACGTCGTGAAGCATTTTAAAAATGAAATGCTGCCATGTGAAAAATAACCTGACCAATTTGCTAGGTTGAATTCTGATTCTAAGCTCAGCAGAATAACCACAGTACAGACCCGAGTTTGGCGATGCAGAATAGGCTGCATCTTCTGAATGCGGAAGAGCTGATGGTAAATATGCGCGATTCATTGATTCAAAAATACAATGTTCCTGGTCCACGTTATACCAGTTATCCAACGGTGCCGTATTGGGAAGAGGCGCAGTTTTCTTTAGAGCAATGGAAACAGACGCTGAAAACATCGTTTGCTGAATCGAATTCGACTGAAGGCATAAGTCTGTATATTCATCTGCCTTTTTGCGAAAGTCTCTGTACTTTTTGTGGTTGCCACAAACGCGTGACCAAAAAGCATGAGATGGAGCAGCCCTATATTCAGGCCGTTTTAAAGGAATGGTCTCTTTATTGTGAATGGCTTGAAGAAAAGCCGCGCATTAAAGAAATTCATTTGGGTGGAGGAACGCCCACTTTCTTTTCTCCAGCACATTTAACTCAACTGATTGAAGGCATTCTCGCACAGGCAGAGATTGCCGAGCAGTATGAGTTTAGCTTTGAAGGGCATCCCAATAATACTACACGGGAGCATTTGCAAGCCTTGTATGACTTGGGCTTTCGCCGTGTTAGTTATGGGGTGCAGGATTATAATGAAACCGTACAAAAAGCCATTCATCGGATACAGCCTTTTGAACATGTCGAGCAAGTGACGCAGTGGGCACGTGAAATAGGCTATAGCTCAATTTCACATGATTTGGTCTTTGGTCTGCCTTTTCAAAACCTAGATGATGTGCTCAACACCATTGATCAAACCAATCGTTTACGCCCAGATCGTCTGGCTTTTTATAGTTATGCGCATGTGCCATGGATCAAAGGCAATGGGCAACGTGGTTTTAAAGACCATGATGTGCCGAAAGATGAAGTAAAACGCCAGTGCTATGAAGAAGGGAAAAAGAAGCTGCTTGCGCAGGGGTATCATGAAATTGGTATGGATCATTTTGCTTTAGAAAGTGATGCGATGTACCAATCATTTCAGGCAGGCACTCTGCATCGCAATTTTATGGGCTACACCGCATCAAAAACCCAAGTGATGATAGGTTTAGGTATTTCATCCATCAGCGACAGCTGGTATAGCTTTGCGCAAAATGAAAAAAAACTCGAAGATTATTATGCGCGACTGGAAAACAATGAACTTCCTGTCTATCGCGGGCATATTTTGAGTGCTGAAGATCTGATGATTCGTCGTCACATTTTAAATTTGATGTGTAGCTTTCAGACGTCGTGGGCAGATCCAAGTATGCAGTTTCCTGAATTGGCTGAGGTCTTGGGACAACTGGAAGAAATGCGGGACGATGGTTTATTAGAGATTAAGCCACAGAGCTTACGAGTAACTGAGCAGGGCAAAGCCTTTGTACGCAACATTTGTATGGCGTTCGATTTGCATTTAAAACGCCGTCGACCTGAGAGTCGTATTTTCTCCATGACCATCTAATCTGATTGAAGCGCTCTAAACCGGCTTTTTCAAGTAGGCTTAGAGCAAATGATTAAATTTTAAAAATCATCTTTCTTGTACAAGTGTGCCATGCGTTCATGTTTGGTTTTTAAATATTCTTCATTGAAAGGATTTAAACCGACCGTCAAAGGCACACGATCTACCACATTGATCCCTTGCTCTTGCAATGCTGCAATCTTCAATGGATTGTTGGTAATCAAACGGACTTGTTGAATATTGAGATGATCCAACATAATGCTGACCATGTCATAACGACGTGCATCGGCAGGGAGATTGAGCATTAGGTTGGCATCGACCGTGTCATGCCCTTGGTCTTGTAGCGCATAAGCACGAATTTTATTGGTGAGCCCAATGCCACGACCTTCTTGGCGCAAATACAGAATCACGCCTTGCCCAGCTTCATTGATCAGTTTTTGCGTGGCTTGCAATTGTGGGCCACAGTCACACTTCAAGGAAGCAAAGGCATCGCCCGTGAGACATTCGGAATGAACACGGACTAAAACGGGTTCAATGATCGGCTGATCCAAACCTTTTGAGAGTGCAACATGTTCTTCACCGGTCTTAGGATCTTGAAATACGGTGATGTTAAACTCACCAAAAGCAGTCGGTAAACGGGATGTGGCAACAAATTCAATAGGCACAGCTAAACCTGTAAATAGTTCAGAAATTGGCTAAAGTATAGCGTAATGCATCGACATTGGTAGAATTGCATCCATGAATTTATGCAGAAGATTTTCTTTTTTGTATAAAGCGAACGATAATAGTTGATAAATAGTAAGATTATTCAGGATAATCACCTGCACTAAACGAACACCCAGTGAGAGCACTGCTCAAAACTGCATCGCTAGAAATATGGCTGATTGAAGGTGATAGCATTCGACGATATGATCGAATTACCCATTTGACCTAGCTAGATTTGCCAGGCTTTAGAAGGCTTTGCCATATTATGTTGTATACAGAAATACCAGCTCATCGCCCTGTAACACCGTTGTTGGATACGATTGATCATCCTCAACAACTTCGCTCGCTTGAGCAAAGTCAATTAGCACAAGTGGCAGACGAGCTACGTCAATTTATTCTGTATGCCGCAGGACAAAGTGGGGGACACTTTGGTGCAAACCTCGGTGTAGTCGAGCTCACCGTGGCATTACATTATTGCTTTAACACGCCGAATGACCGCTTAATTTGGGATGTCGGTCATCAAGCTTATCCGCATAAAGCATTAACGGGCCGCCGTGAACAGCTCACAACGATTCGTGCCAAAGATGGTTTAGCTGCCTTTCCTGCGCGTGATGAATCGGTATTTGATACCTTTGGAGTCGGACATTCTTCGACTGCGATTTCAGCAGGCCTAGGTATGGCGCTGGCACGTCGTTATCAAAACAATCCATGTGAAGTGGTCGCGATCATTGGCGATGGGGCGATGACAGCGGGTATGGCCTTTGAAGCTATGAACGATGCAGTCGCGCATGATGCGGACTTGATGGTGGTGCTGAATGACAATGATATGTCGATTTCATGCAGCACAGGTGGTTTTGCTAAGCATCTGGCTTCAATTTGGGAAAGTGGTCAGTCCATTAATATTTCGGCGGATGGCGAAGCTTATGTACAGCCACATCCTGAATGGATCTATAACTCACGCTTACATAGCGCAGCGACAGATGCGGCTGACAACGTCTTTAAAGCGATTGGTTTTGATTACTTTGGGCCTTTTGATGGGCACGATGTCGAACAGCTGACACAAGTCTTTACCGCATTGAAAAAACGTAAAGGGCCACGTTTAATTCATGTCTATACCAAAAAAGGCAAAGGCTTCGCCCCTGCTGAAGCTGACCAAATCAAATACCACGCGATTACAAAAATAAATGCCAAGTCTGCTCCACAAACGGCGCCCAAATATTCAGATGTCTTTGGTCAATGGTTATGTGATGAAGCCGCACAAGATGAGCGTTTACTGGCGATTACCCCTGCCATGTGCGAAGGCTCAGGTATGGTGGGTTTTGCCAAACAGTATCCACAGCGCTTTTTTGATGTCGCGATTGCAGAACAGCATGCTGTAACTTTGGCGGCGGGTATGGCATGTGAAGGCTTAAAACCTGTGGTGGCCATTTACTCGACTTTCTTGCAGCGCGGCTATGATCAATTGATTCATGATGTGGCTCTGCAAAATCTAGATGTTACCTTTGGTATCGATCGTGCAGGTTTAGTGGGTGAAGATGGCCCGACTCATGCTGGGGCCTATGACTATGCCTTTATGCGCACCGTACCGAACCTGGTGATTATGGCGCCTAAAGACGAAAATGAATGTCGTCAAATGTTGCATACTGCTTATTTATACAATGGTCCTGCCGCAGTGCGTTACCCGCGTGGCAATGGTTTGGGTGTTGAGATTCAACAACAGATGACCCCGATGGAAATTGGTCAGGCTGAAATTGTAGCGAGCTTTAATGATGCCCAAGACGACGTTATTAGCATTCTTGCCTTTGGTAGTCGTGTTCAGGCCGCAGTAGAGGCAGCACAGAAATTGGCTGAACAAGATTTAGCGGTTCGTGTGGTGAATATGCGCTTTGTTAAACCGCTTGATGAAAAGATGATAGCGACTTTAGCACCATCAACGGCTTTATTTGTTACGGTTGAAGAACATGCGGTGATGGCGGGTGCGGGCAGTGCAGTCAATGAATATTTGGCACAGGCTCAAATCGTGAAACCGATGTTAAATCTCGGATTAGCGGATACATTCATGCATCAAGCGACTCATGCGCAAATGTTGCATCAGGCAGGACTAGATGCAGAAGGCATTGAAAGCTCGGTGCGCCAAGCATGGTCAAAACTTGTACATATGGTTTAAGCACCGTTTTTAAATTTTAGAAACATTTTTTCCCTAAAAGCCCCGATCTTTGATAAGATGCGCGGGCTTTTATGCATTATTCTTTATCAATATCTTCAAATTGTAGTGGGTGTTCAATGGAACCTATGGTGGTGATGGCTGCGCGTGCGGCTCAATTAGTCGGTCAAGAGCTTTTAAAAGCGCATCAAAATCGTCATAAGCTCGATCTACAAGTCGAAGAAAAAGGAATTGATGGTCCTGTAACGCGTGTAGACCGTTATTTGGAACAATTGGCTATCGATACCCTACGTAAAAGCTATAAAAATCACAGCTTCCTTGGTGAAGAGTTTGGTTTTCAAGAAGGTAAAGGTCACGACGCAGATTGGTGTTGGATCATCGACCCACTTGATGGCACTCTAAACTTCATTAACGGTGTTCCTCACTTCTGTATCTCTATTGCAGTTCAACATAAAGGCATTACTCAACACGGCGTAATTTACGACCCTGTGAAAGATGAGTTGTTCTCTGCAAGTCGTGGTCGTGGTGCCATGATGAACCAACGCCGTATTCGTGTAAATGTGAAAGACAGCCTTGAAAATACATTCATGTCTGTGGGTCATGCTTACCGTGCAAAACGTAATGGTGAAGTGATTTCTTATGCAAAAAATCATTTTGATTCATTGTTAAATGTGACTGAAGCTGGCGCGCAATACCGTCGTACAGGTTCTGCAGCATTAGATTTGGCATATGTTGCAGCAGGTCGTTTCGATGCGTATTTTGAACTCGGCTTAAAGCCTTGGGATATCGCAGCTGGTGAGTTGATCGTGAAAGAAGCGGGCGGTACAGTAGTTGATGCACGTGGTGGTAGCGAATCTATGGAAAATGGCCAAGTACTGGCATGTTCTATGAAAATGTTGAAACCTCTGATGAAAGCAGTTGTACCTGCTTGGGGTGAAGCTGCTAAGTAATAGCATGTAGATTGTGTTTTAAGACATTGAAAAAGCCCTCAGAAGAGGGCTTTTTCTTTGATATGGATGAAAAAAATAAAGGTCTTTGTGGTGATTTACTTTCTGGCTTTAACCTCTATAGATTGTAAAACATAGGCTGTGCCAGATTCTGATTACCTCTTAATGAAGATCACGCTATACAGAAATAAAGCGGGTTAAAATTAACCAGTGTATAGATACCTATTTAAGCTTGTTGTGTCTAATGTTTATGACAGGTCAGATAGCATGTCAAATCACGGCAGCATTAGAGCAAGAGCTAGTACAATTAATTGCGTCATATGGCTGATAGTTGAGGAAAGAGCAAAGAATACTATTCAATATTTTTCTAGATGGTCAAAAAAATTAAAGTGAAAACCTGCATTTATTCAATCTTTGAGGAAAATATTGTATCAATTTCACGAAAAGAGGTGACTTTTAAAAATATCCTGCTATACTCCGCCCACGCACTAAATTTCGTTCATTACCTGAACATTCTCTTCTATCATTGTGTATGCGCGTCCGGTCCAAAGAGAGGACATTATTTCGCGCCCCACCCAAT
>OERT01000030.1_pt1 | contig 31571 bp, 43 predicted proteins | sample 1540111 | NCBI WGS metagenome assembly OERT01 (sample SAMEA3891235, study PRJEB23780) | metagenome | biome: terrestrial biome; feature: animal house; material: water of meat washing | place: Italy | collected 2015-05-12
GCTTTATAGTTGTACTGGTTGTTCATTGTGAGCTCGATGTTTGCTGTCACAAACACCTTCTTAGTCACAGTGGACATCACCACCACAACATCACGCAGATCGGATACGCGGCGCTTTTTACGCAACTGGATATTACCAGCCATCACTTCAGTCAGATAATCCTGAATGTTGCCAAACATGACGTTTGCAGTAGTGAACGGAATAGTGTTGCCGTTGGTATCAAAGATCTTATGATCCATGCTACGATACGCAGTTGGGGTATATCCGTTCAACCCGATCACTTTTGATGCAATGTAGCGCGAGGTTGGATCCAAATGGTTCACTGCTTCAGTGAGCTTGATCATGCGCTCATCACGGATCAGATCAGCTTCCAAAGTACGACCACCCAGCAGCTCGTGAGCGTTCACTTCGTCCCCATCGGAGTTCGTTGCGGAAGTATCCAGTGAGGAAGGAATAGTGCTCTCGTTGATAGCCAAGATGTGTTTTACATCTTCCAAGCTATACTGACGCGCACCAGTTGCGTTTACTTCTTTGTGCAGCCGCTCAACAGTTGCCATTACGCCTTCGGTCTTTGCGATACGAGTTGCGATGTTCAACAACCGTACTCGCAATTCTACCATGTGAGTAGGAAGACGAATGCGGTTAGCTTGATCGTTACCTGCACGGATAATGTAAGCACGAATCCAGTTCGAAGTGTGAGTACTGAACATACCCTTCGCTGGATCATAGCTCTTGATGGACTCGTACATACCCATCAGGCCATCTTGGATGCGATCTTCCAGTTCAACGCCAGGAAGTTTGTATTGGTGAGCGATGGTATACACGAGCTTCATGTTCTGACGAATCAGAATGTCAGCATAAATCTTGTCAGTTTTTGCCATTACTGCAAGTTCTTCGTTAGTGTACTTCATTCTACAGCTCCGTTGATATTAATGTTTTTTGTTGCTTGCATACAATATACAGTTACCCATAGATGTATGCAAGCATTTTTTTATTTGTTAGCAAGAATAATTTGCAGCGTGTTCCGGCAGATCACCATCCGAGATGCGACCATCAACCCAGTTAGAAAACCATTCACGAACTGCAATTTCATCAGCTTCCAGAGCTTCTTGCAAGCTATGAATAGGAGTTTCAATGCCGTGGCCGATGAAGCCAATCTCTTTGATCATATCCGCGAAGGTGTTGACTACATCATCTTCAGTGCAATCACGCCACACTTCCAAATCTGGACACTCAGCAATATCGTAGATAACTTCTACAGTGCCATCGGCTTGCAGATTTACACCGTCTGCATAAGTTGCAGAGCACAGCACCAGGTCGTACGATTCCTGAAGGTAAGAACTTTCTTCAGGAGTGTCACCGTTGTGATAGTTTTGGATCATTTCCATAAACTCTTCAACGTCTGTACCAGTGAACACAAACCGGCGAACAGTATCGTCGATAGGAGTGCTATGAGCACACTGGATATCCAGCTCACCTGCTACACACATTCCGTTAAACAATGCTTGCATATAGTTAGCAAGCGCCATGCTAGAAGTTTCACCAATAACGAATTCCATGATTAGGTCCTTACCTGTTTTGTTGTGCGTATTATTGCGCATATATAAAAGCAATGCAAGCGTTTTTTATAGCCGCATCATGAGATCGAATTCCTCAAAGTCATCCAATGGGAAGCGCAATGTTTCCAAGATTTCGTCCGGCACGATAACATCATCGTAATAATACTTTGCCTCGAACGTAGGCATCTTAGCAAACCGTTGCAATAGCTCTTGTGAGCGCTCCGGTCTGTGAGCGTAAAGAGGTGCAAAGGTATCAAACATCGTAGACAATTGAACACTGAAGAAACTAGGAACGCCGCTCTTGTTCAGAGTACTCACGCCATTCTGACAATACTGAACAGTCCATGCCATGAGCGTTTCGCGGCCATAAGGTTGCCATGCGTTTTTGAACGTGGGTTCCTTATAGCTGAAACGTGAATAAGCCATCCATCCCGCGGTGGCGCTTGCATGAATGTGAGCTGGGTAATGCGGATGGTGATACTGGCCATCTTTCAGTGAAGACACCATCGTGGGACGAGCGACTACGATGGGACCAGACGGACATGCTTCACGCAAAATTGCTATACGTTCCTTGCCAGTCATTAGAAATGATGCGCCTTTACGTTTCAAACGTTTAAGAGCATCATCTACAGACATAGGCCATTGCGCACTAACGCCAATAGTGATACGAAGCTCGTCAATGACTCCATCAAACAGATCGCGAAACATAACCCTAGCAATAGGGTCAGGTTTTACCATCGATTTCAATTTGTCTTTGGGATAGAAGATAATATCAGTGGGGATACGTTTGTAGAGGGCACGTACACCGTGGCCTTCACTACATACTTGTTCAATGAGGATAGTGTCAGGATTAGAGTCGTCTACTACAAAGATTAATTCAACGTTAGCAGTAGCAACGACATCGGATATATCAATTACTTCGTTGCCCGTGTACTGGCGTATGTAATCGCGCGCAAATGTTTGCATGTATGCACTCCATATATGTAGATGCGCATTTATGCGCACCCATGAATGAGATTTTTTTTAACTGAGGTCTTATAAAAAATATTAATGAGGTGCGAAGAAAAACCCATCGCACCTTTTATCTTATTTGTCACCACGCAAAATATCGAGAGTGAATTCGTTGTCCATGATATCAGAAACCGTGCAAGGCATTTGTATGCCTATGTCACGAAGAACAGACTGCTTTACTTTCTTGCCGTTGTATAGAACTTGATATACTTTAGTGCTGCTATCAATCTCACCATCGTCATTGACAACGATAATGATCTCAGTACCAGGAAGGGTGGCAATACGCATTAGACCTCCTTGATATACTTGCGAAGGAGCTCAAAGTTTTCACCACACATGTCAATAGTGAATGCAAAGTCGTCAGTATATACGCCAGTATCAGTGATTAGACCTTGATCCTTCAGCTGCTGATAAGTACCAATTTGGTTGCCTTGAATATAGTAACGGCTATCACCAGTAATGTTACCTTCTTCATCGAAGAAAATAATTGCAGGGCCGGCGCTATTGTGAAGTTCGACACGAACATCGCCGTATTGCGATTCTGTAACTTTCAGAATTTGATGACGTTCGAAAGTCGGTTTACCATTCTTAGTATGACGAATAGCTGGAATAGAACCATCATTGACATAGTACGTGCTATTGCTGTACTCAATCTGATTCATTTCAATAGTTGTACCGTCGGTGCAATTCTTACTGATCATATATCCTCACAGGCAAAGAAAGCTCCATAAGGAGCTTTCATTTTAACAGGTTTCTAAATGTTATAGCTTTTCTATCTATGCCAGCATCTTCCATCAAGTACTTTTTACGATACTCTTCAGCTGCTTCTAGCTCATCTATTAACTCTAGATGAACTCGTTGCCAAGCATAGGATGCGTATTCAAGCCAGAAGTCTTTTCTAGGAGCATCAAACCCATCATATGCTAACTTGTATGCGCTGAACATAAATGTTAATAGTTTGTCAAGAGGAATACTTCTTCCATCTCTCTTTGCCATTTGGTAATGAACACTTAACCATTTATCTGGTAAGTTTAAAACGTCTCTAGCTACTTTATTTCTAGTAACATATGGACCGCTGTTGACAATATTATGAGCGACATATTCATCAACAACACTTTGTATATTCAGTCTAGTAACGTCAGGGTCCATAGATAATGTGTATAACTTTGCATCATCGATGATAGGCATCGGTTTAAGATGCTGACCGCCTGGTGCGCATAGCTCACAAATCATGTACCATATACCGTCATAGAATGGCTTATCGCTATCTTCAAACATCTCTACATAACGGCTCTTGCCTAGATGTTTTGTCCCTACAATGTACGCGATTATTAAAGACTTAACAGACACGTCAGACGGACTGCCGTACCTAACGTGTCTAATGTATTGGTCTTCTTTAAAGATTCGAGCGCACAAGGAGTGGTATGTTGTATCTCTGCAAGTAGATGTTAACGGATCAAGAGTGTTAACATGTAGCTTGAATAATTTATCTAAAGTACGCTCTTTCATTTGCACCTCACTTATTACGAAGTAAGAGGCATTTATTATCCCGAGTAATCAACACACCATCCTTCACAGAGTATGCTTCGTAGTATTTGCCTAAGCGATGTGGAATTTCTTCCGCTGTGCCTAAGTGATGAACTGCTGCACTCTCAGTAATGAATTGGCAGTTACTAAACTGAACTTCGCCGATGTTGATTGTTTCGTTCACAATAACTTTGTCGAGGCTGTACTCGAAGAACTCTCGGATTTGCTGCTCTGGTACAAGACGAACCATTTTAGTAAGCACGTCAACATCTAAGTTGATAGGCTCACCTGTTTCGTGTCCGTAGATATTCCCTCTCCAAACGTACTCAGAGTCAGGCTCAGCGCACAAGGATGAAGCATCAGCCAACACACGCATTAGGTTCTGCGGAAACTCTTCGTTGCGTTCCATTTCTAGGAACACTTCGTAATACCCGTCAGTGTTTGGGATTTCTTGCACTTCAGTATCCAAGATACCAAACGGTAGCTTCTCAACAAAATTAGAGAAGTCGTACCCAGCATCATATGAATCCGAAATACGAACAACAACAACGATACTGTCTTGTTGGATCTTTGGGGTGAACATATCGATATCAACGATAGGATCCACTAAGTATTGCAGTGTTCCAGCTCTTAAATTCTTTTCTTCAAGATGCATATTAAATCTCCTCTTCCTCTGGAGCCATCTCTTCCGGCGCTTCTTCCATGTCAGTCGGTACTGCATCAGTTTGTTCCATATCATCGTCCAGGATCTGGTACTCTTCAACGGAGGCAGAATCAACAAGGCGGCGCGGAATAACAAACTTGACTAGTAGAACAGGAACTTCTTCCTCTTTAACCTTACCAGTCTCAATATCCAGATCATCCATATCTCGAGCATAATCAAGTGGAACAAGCTCCACATCTTGGCGAACCATAATCTTAGTGCCTTGATTCTCAAATAGATATGCTCCACGAGGATCGGGCATCTTATCTAGGTCGTACTTGAACGTACACTCAACCCAGTATTTGGAGATAATTGGACCTTCAATTAATACACCGTCCATCCAATTCTTGAAAACGTACAGGTCATTATTATCAAAGTACTCTTCTACGCCTAGAAGGATGTCGAGCATACCTTCATCGTCAAACAAACGTTGAATAGTACCTCGCACGTCGGTAGTTGCTAACATTGTCATAATCATAATTCCTTATAGGTTACATTATGATTATATTTATCTTTAATAGGGGTGGAATTAATCCACCCGAATGAAACGTGCAATATGTACACTCATAAGATGCATCCAGTCCCGGCAGAAGTGCAGGTGCGGATTGCGCTCTTTGAGATGCTTGTTGTGGTTGCGTTGGATAACAACGGAGTTCACACCAATTGCGTGACCCACATTACAGTTACCGACGTAATCGTCAACAAACAGCAACAGGTCAGTTTCTTCTTTGATCTTTTGCAGGTACGGTTGTTTGCTTTCAGTACCCTCGATGAGGATAATATCGTCAAAGCAATCATCACCAAACACGCCCTTCAGGTTAGCCAGACGCAACTTGCGAACAAGCTCATCATTGCCACACTTAGAAAGGATGTAGATCTTGATACGCTTTTCGGCTGGTTGCGCTTGGTTGTAGTCACGCAGATAATGAATAACATCAACCGCATAACGCATTGGCTCAAGGCAGCCAAACTCATAAGAGCGATTAAACTCATATGCACGTTCGTTCAGTACGGAGCGCTCCAAGCCAAGGAACCCACTGAGGTCATAGTCCAGTGCTTCCTCACCGTTAACGGTAGTGCCGTAGTGTTTGTTATGATATTGGCAAAATCCGCCAATCCAGTCCAACAGGACGTCGTCGCAATCAAAGACTGCTGATTGTTGTCTCATAGCGTTCCTTTAGTTAAATTGCTATAATGCAATATAACACATTTTTTTATGATTGTTTTACAATGTCCGTAAATCCCATCATGTTCAATGTGAACAGGTCGTGTTCGGTTGCATTTTCTAAACAAAACTCATACATCTGTACAATATCTTCAAGCGCAAAGTTCTTGAGGATCTTCGCAAAGAACGGTGAGCTCTTACGAGCTTTGGCATAACGATCATAAAATGAATCGCTATAACAGTTCATATTGCTTTCATTGTAACCATCACGAATACTTTTGTGATATGGAGCTTCTGGGATAGTGTCACCCGCTAAACAGCACATACCATAGATCATGTCAAATGCGACACCCTTAGCATAGACTCGGCGCTGCAAACGTCCACGTAATTCTACGTCAAGACGACCTTGTTTGCGGTGACGGTAAAAGAACGCAGTCTCTTCATCGCATGAAACATGAGCACGGTAATTACTACCTTTGCTATATTTCCAACCGCACAGATCAAGTTCGCCACTACTGTTCTTAGTGCTATCGTATCGGGCAGGTACACGTTCACGAGCCATTATCTATTTCCTTGGTGTGTTAAATTAATAAGGAGGGTTGCCCCTCCTCTTTTTAGCTCGCAGCGTCGAGCATAATCATTTGCAAATCCACTAATGTAGCCGCTAAGTTCATCTCGCGATCGCTCACTAATGTATCTGAAACTAGACCATCACGAATCTTCACGATGCCACGCATAATGACCGTTTCGCGAACATCTGCGTTTGCCCCAGCAGGTACCCAGATGTCAACGTTTTGGTACAGCCATGTGAAGAACGCATCAATCTCGCCATCCTTTACGGACTCAACAATCTGCTTACGACAAGCAGACAGATTGCCGTTTTGGATAGCTTCAACGATCTGCATTTGATACGGAGCCGTACCAGATGTAGTAGTGTTCAGTTCAATAATACGACCATCAACAAAGTTCTGTTGCAGAGTGTTGATACACTTACGGAAGTCTGGATAGCAAGCCTTCACATAACGCTCAATGCGAGCAATATCGTCTTGACTTTCAACTACAACACCCTTAGTCATCAGGATATGTACGATGCGACCCATGAACTGTTCCATGTCGTGAGTTTCAATTTGAATCTCTTGACAACGAGAACGAATCGGATCTAGAATGCGATTAGGCTGGTTAGAAGTAATCAGGAAACGAGCAACATCGCTGTACTCTTCCATAATACGCTTCAAAGAACCTTGACCTTTGATAGAGCACTGTTCAAACTCTTCAAGGATAACAATTTTATATGCACCAAACGCACGAGTTTGCACGAATGGTAATACAACATCACGGATTGCATCCATACCCGCATCCGACATATTCAGACTCAGTACATCAGATTTATCAATATCATCAATACTGCTAAGAAGCACATTGATTAGAGATGTTTTACCAGTACCGGCAGGCCCATGAAATAAAACATGAGGGATATCCTTTGTTTTGATCCAGTTTTCAATGACTCGTTTGAGAGCATCGTTTTTAAAAACGTACTCATCAACAGTAGTCGGCCGGAATTCCTCAACCCAGAGGCGCTGAACTACAAAATCTCCAAACATTATTATTCTCCCTATTGATTTTAATACGGACACTATCCAGTGTCCGTTTATCTTACTCAGCTTTCGGAGCAGCTTTGTAAGCATTGCGCGCGCGGCGCATAGAATCACGCAGCAGACCAAGCGCTTGCTTAGTCAGAGCTTCATCGTTGTACGATGCAATAGCGTCATACACTGTGAGGCTAGATTGAACATTGGCAATAGCTGCACTCTGTTCAGTAATCTCGATCATTTCACGAGCACGAACAACATCTTGCTCGCGCATATCGTTTTCCAGTTTGTCTGCACGAAGCGCTTGCTTCTCGCGATCAGTATTGAGCTTTTGCAGCATCTCTGCGAAACGGTCTTCCATAACACTCTTTCCTTTTTTGTTGTTATACACCCCAATCAGTAGGGTTGAACATTAGCAATGTGAATACATCGCTAAGATCTTCATCAATCTGATTATAATAATACTCGGCAGATTTCTTCGCATGTTTAGTCAGACGATGATCCTCACCATATTCTGCTTTTACACGCTCATAACCTTCATGAGAGCTTTTAAGTGAACACATAAAGCGCTCGTAATTTACTTTTATGCTCTTGTTGCCTATTTTTACTCGCCAATAACCCCGTCTAGGAGTTAGTTCAATATCACGTAAACTAATCGTCATACACCCCCCGATTATATACGTTATTATAACAAATAAAAAAGCCCGCGTATAGCGAGCTCTATTATAATAATCTATTCTTGGCGTAATCGGTAAATTCGGATACTTTGTATTCGTATTCTTTTGTTTTGCGGAGGCCCACTGAACGGAAATCAGGCTTCTCATCTGTTTCAGAGATAGCATAAACACCATTAGGATAATCTACCATATAGATAGTTTCACCTTCGTACTGGATTCCACGAGTCCATCTACCGTGTTGCAATAGGATCCATTTACCAACTTGGATATCATGTACATCGTCTGCAACAGCATATACTTGAGCCCAGCGCGAGCGAATACCCGCGCTAGTTCCATTATCGTCACCAAGTACAATGCCGCCCGTAGATAACTGTTCGCCCTGTTCAATATTGTGGACGATTACTTTACCACTAGCAGGTTGTAACATATTATTCCTCCGCAGTTGGTGCGCGGCGTTTAACTGGCTTCACTGGATCAATGGGTTGGACTTCATCGTAGCCACTTAGCAGACTCATATCTACTACTTCAGGAGCCACTTGCGGGTGTGCATCAACCAGAGCAATCTCTTCGTTGGTATTGATAATTTGTGCAGTTTGTTGAGCATAATACTCTTCAACAATCTCTTCGCTAGTTTTGATTACTTCGCGCCCTGCGCCTAGAACATCACCACGCGCATTCAGATTGGCATTGCCAAGAGCTACTGCGTGTTCGTTCATCATAACAAGAGCGCCCATATCAACAGGACGTCCTTTGTAGGTGTAACTGATACTCATCACATCTCCTTGTGTATTTTGAAAAATTCTTCCGGATCCAATCCGTACTTTATCGAATCAATCATGTGCATACCGATAAGGTATAAGCAATAACTTGATACAGAGCTACCACGACCTACACCAATAAACAAGTCCTTCTGTTGCACAGTACACATGAACCACACAGCCCACCTTAAGAGCTTTTCCAGTCCGCATTCGCGATACAATTTAAGTTCATATTGCACTCGTGTTGTTTGTTCTTCAGTTGTGCAAAGTTGTGCAAAGAAATCATCCAGATCAAATGTTTCAAATTCATCTGGGTAGAACCATTCGTTTTGCCTTACAGCGTGATCGAATGGTTCTTGGTGTGTTATGGCAGTATCGTCACAGTGCTGGTATGCATAATGATTAAACAATGCAATTTCCGCGTCATCATCAACATCAATCGATGAAATTGGGACTCCACTGTTCATCGCCGTTATTGCCAGATTCGTCGTAAGTAAAACTCTGCCATCTTGGAGTATCGTCTTGTTCCTCAACTTTCTCATTGCGGTTTTCCTCAACGTATTTGTCCATATCCCAAGCACAGCCTCGGTCACCTAGCTCTTCTACTTTTTCCATTCTAGATGCCAACTCTGCCTGGTACGCTAGCATAGTCATTCTTAATTGGTCTACTATTTGTTGGTTCATACCAAAACGAGCAGCGGTACTTAACTGCTGCTGAACCTTGCCCATCTTCTCGATAATATCTTTCTCAGATAATGAGCTAATACTTTCCATTAATGGATGGTAAAACATATGTTTTCCTTTTATATTATAACATTACTGCGCCTTCAACGTAATCACGCTTTCAGCATCCATTGTATCAATGTGACGTTTGAGTATAAATGTCTCTATTGTAATAGTCTTGTTAAAGAACATCGATCTAATTGCATCATTCTCAATAGATGCATCTATTAACTTTTGTCCTTCACCTGGTTCAAGATATGCTACTGGTATTGTAAATACAACACCTGGCTTAATGCCATTCACTTCGTCTGGATTAGTTTGCCATAGCAGGCATGTATCCAAATATATCTTCTCGCCATTATTAATCTCAAAGAAACGACCCTTCGTTGACAACTGTTCATCATCTGATATACACATGTTTGCTACGTTCTCTTTAAGAGATACAAGCAACGGCACATTAGATGACGGGTGTTGACCAACAGTGCTATACTGCACATAAGAACTTAAAGGTACAAGCTCTTTATATACGTAGTCATATTGAGGATTACCATTCAAGTCTAATGCTGTACGATAACGAAGGTTACCAACACGGCACTGGATAGGCTCTTGATCCATTTTAGTACGTAACAGAGCAACACTTTGTTCATACGTTAATGCTGATCCATTTAATGACCCAATAAGATTATCTTTCAACAATATTTCCGGCTTAGTACGCAATCCATAATTTGGATCGGACTCGCGATATATCTTGACTTTTGTAAATGCCTCATGACCAATCATCTTGTACCATTCGCGCTCGTATACTTGACTTAAACGCGCACTTAACGAGAATGTCTCGTCCGTATAACCAGGAATTATCTCAATATAGAATCGCTGGTGTTTAGCAACACCAGCTGTATTCTGTGCTTGAACATCAAAGAAATATTTCCCAACAGGACCTTTTGGTCTACCACAAATACGACCATCCAACGACATGCTCAAACCTCTAGGCAGATATGGATAGTATCCATTTGTCATGACTAGATCAGTATGCGGCTTAGGTAGCATTACAGATGGTATTGTGTACGTCATCAACGTAGAGCTTGATGCAACAATATCGTTAATAAAGATGTCGCCCACTAATTCACCAACACGAAGATTGTGTAAGTTTTGATCTGTCTCAAACTCAATCAACGACCCTTTCTGTGTATTAATAACAATTCTAAAGACTCTTGCAGCTTGGCTAGTATTTGAATACGCACCCAAGTCCTTCCAGAAATATGTGTCCGGAGCAGCGGCGGACGAGTCAAACGGTAGAGCGTTTACTAACTGGTATATGCGAGAGTTACTCACTACTGTTGACGATAAGGTATAGATTGTGTTTTTTGTATACGTTGCCGAATACACCGGCCACATATACTCCCAATCTACCATGTCAGGTGATGCATCACTTGCAGAAACGGTGTACGGCAAGGCAACACGAAGGCGATAAACTGCATTTGAAAATGCAACATATAAGTCTGTACCACTAGTTGGTGCGGTGTACTTTGCATTTGGTGCATATTTTGTTGTTGGGTTATGCTTAGTTACATCATACACGCCATTATCTTGCCAGTACAACGGGTTAGGGACATCAGTCAGTGCGCGAATTCTATCGGATATATTACCATTCAACTGGTACAGTTTGTTGGTTGCTACTACGTAGTCACCACTAGCATACGAGTTGCCAGCGGTATAGACTGGTAACACACTAAACTGAGGTTTAAATGTTCCAATATCTTCCCAGAATATAACATCTGGCGTTTCCGATTCAGTAATAATAGGAGACGGTGCTCCCTGTCTTAATCTATACACTCGATTGTTGTATTGTACATGAGCATAGGCTCGATATAACATACCAGGCATGTATTGCGGAGGATCTATATACTGTGCTTTGAAGATGATATTCTTCATCTGATCCGAAATTTGTAGGTTACCAACAATCTGCCCATTACTAGACAACCGTAGTCCAGAGTCAGTCTTAGTGCCTTGGCTATCGTAATACATAATAACATCGGTACTTCCGGGCATTGGTTCATCATTTTCCATGATGAGTATATTGTTTTGATTGTCGTATTGTTTTAGTTCAGCGGTCGAGAAAGCGACTAGTCGATTATACGCAGGAATAGACGTATCAGTAACCACACCAGACGTATTTGAGCTCTGGTACGCAAACACAAACATACGAGAGTCAACACCAAAGTTGACTTCACCTAGCGACAACTCTTTGTTAGTTGTTGCTGGTGGGGTGGTCCATGTTGCCATATTAAAATCTCCTATAGAGGCAGTTTTTAATATTTATCATTAATAGGAGCGATTACTCGCTCCGCTCTTTATTCTTCTCAATAACATCTATGGACTGTTTAGCAGTGATATATGTAATCTTGATAGCAGTGTATTGTTGTCCAGCGTGTTCTGGATATTCAATGTCTGCTTTGAAATCTTTATATTTGCTGAGTTTACTGAACTCAGCAATCAAGTACGGCCAGAAAATAGGCGTTAGTACTTCTTCACTAACTTTACCTGTCCACAGTGATAGAGTGACTGTATCACCAATGCGCTTCAATCTATCAGCGGCACCAGCCAAAGCACATGCCGCAGCAGTAAGAGTGATTTCGTCTTCAATAAACTGATCCATTCGAGTCTCCTATAAAGAAAGGAGCGCAAGGCTCCTTTCAATTAGCGTTCAATGTCAAACTTGACTTTCTTGAGTGCTTTCACTTCGGAACGGTATACTTCCCAAATGTTCTCACTATTAGACAACATGTCGTTGTATACGTCAATACGTTCTTTATGCTCTGCAATCTCGTCAACGATCTTCTGATACTCGTCCTTAGCCCAACGATATGTTGGCAGGCTAGCAATCTTGTCCAGTTGATCTTGATCAGCATAGTGCTCATGTTTGATTGCAATCTCAGTGATCTTGGCAACAAGTTCTGCCTTGTTGTTTAGACCTTTCAAGAATGAAGGAAGATCCTCATCATAACACAGCTTCAAAAGCTCCCAATACTGTAGTGAACGGATGTCGTCTTCGCGCATCTTTTCGTAACGTTTCACATAGAAGTCAAAACGTTTCTGTACGAAATTGATCAACAGTTCAGCAGCAGAGCTGTATGGCTTGATGGTAGTACCATCCCAGTCAACAACTACAATACGCTCAGTAGTGTTATACACTAGATCAAAGTAGTGACATGCTTCGATGTCAGTCCACATGCGGCGCTCACCAGTCTCGGCATCTATTACCATAGCTCCTTGACGTTCTAAGCGAATAGTAAAGTCAATCTTATCCTTGGTGTTATCCAGATAATCCTTGATAAGTTTCTTATCAATCATATCTTCTAAACGCTCGATGAATTTTTCGTGCGTCATAAACGGACACAGTTCGCTGATGTGAACAGTTGCAGAATCCAGCACGGCAATCTTACCGTAGAACGCCCACTTGTTTATACCAGTGTTGCGTACTGGACCGTCACAGTATTCAAATTTCGGATCCAATGTTTTTGGCAGTTTCAAATTCAATACATCAATAGTTGCTGCAATTACATCATCGATGGAACGCGGTAAAATGTCAGTACTGAAACCAGGAGCCATACCACTAATACCATTCAACAGAACAGTAGGAATGAGCGGCAAGTAATGCTTCGGACTTTGTGCTGAACCGTCATAGTTGTCCATCATCGGCACAACATCGGAATCAGGATACATAATCTGCTCAGTAACGTTGTTGCGTTTCACGTATGTATAACGTGGAGCAGCAATATCAGCTGGTTTGATCTTAGTACCAAAGTTACCGATACCTTTGATGAACGGCAAGTTGTTCTGGTATGGAGCAGCTAGCTTACCGATTGCTTCAGCGGCAGCAGCGTCACCGTGAACATACAGACCAGAAGAAATCATCTCACCTGCAAGGGAGATAGTCTTGAGTTCGCCAGCCCGCTTCTGTAGCAGGTACAGTGCTTTACGCTGACCATCCTTTAAGCCGTCCCAAATAGATGGAATACCGCGGTTCTCAGCAACGTACAGTGCGTATTCACGAGAACTCTCGTTCAAGTAACGACTGGATTCGATTGCAATTTGAATATGGTTAGCAAGCACGTTTAGCGGTTTTGGCTTCTTCGCAGTACCATAGTCACCAACGGTGTAATACGGATCTTGCATCCACTCTTTACGGTCATCCGCACGGGTCTTGTTGAACAGCAAGTCCAGTGTGTCTTTCAGTAGACCATCATCAATGATCGGAATAGAACGAAGCTCAGTGTTTACCGCAAAGTTCCAGTCTTGCTTTTGCAAGGTACCAAGACCTTTCGCACGGCGAATGTTCCAACCCTTCCAATCTTCAGGTTTGAACTCATGGACGTTATCCATGAAGTAATAATTGCGCTGCTTACCTTTTTCCAAAATGATATAAGGAGTCATAAAGATATGCACAAACGGCTCTTTATCTGCATCATACAGTTCAGGCCAGTAGGTATACAAGAAGTTGTTTACCAACGCTGCAATGTTAGCACCATCCACGTCGGAGTCAGTTGCAATGAACAGCTTACCATAACGCAAATTAGCACGATCAGATTTCACACCAGGAATAAGACCAAGTGCGTTCATAATGTCCGCAATGGCTTGTGATTCCAACAGCTTCTTAGGAGTAACCTTGTCATCACTAACGTTTAGAATCTTACCACGCAACGGCAATGCACCATGAATGGCCGGATCACGAACGTCACTTAGACCACCTACCGCAGAGTCCCCTTCTGTAATGAACAGAGTACACTGTGAGCGCGGAATAGTAGTGCGACCTCTTTTGCCGTTAGCATCGAGGAGCTTGGCTACTTTCTTGCGCAGGTTCTTACGAGCTTCCTTTGCAAGTTCATCGTCATCTTTCTTGTTGGTACGTTCAGCACAACGAGCATAGATTTCGTCAATCCACTCTTTGTTACGCTTGATGATCTGAGCAAACCACTCATCATTCATAGCCTGTTCAATTGGCTTTATAACTTCGTCGTTGATCAACTTAGTTTTAGCCTGACCTTGGAAGAATGGAGCATCCATAACAGTAGTGTTATAGATCAACAGACCTTCTTCAATGTCACTGCGATTTGGCTTCAAGCGTTTTTTCTTTGACATACCTTCGAGATTTTTCAAGAGTGCTAACGCAAAAATTCTCTTGAACGTATCCAGGTGATTACCTCCATCAAAGGTAGGAATATTGTTCACTAAGGAATGCATCAGGAAAGTAGTCTCTGCTCCGTGCTCCAGCATATTTGGAATAACGTAGAAATTAGAACGCAACCCCGGAACATTGATGTTCAGTTCGATTGGTTTTGCTTTCGGGAACAGACTCTTATTTTTATAAGACAGTTTGTCTCCGTTGAAGTAAACAAGCAGAGTTGGGTTAGCGGCTGCAATCTCACGCAGCAAGCTCTCTACTAATTCAGTAGGCAGAGTGTGGTGCTTGAATACCTCTTTGGACAGGGTATAACGAATCAATGTACCAGTCGCTTTTGCACTAGTCTTAGTGATTACTGGATCGCAAATTTGCAGCGCATCGTCAAGGACAGGATTACCCTCAAAGAAACGTTGTGCAAATTTCCAGTTACCCTTGTAGTTGGCATCTTCCGCGGACGGATTAGCCCAAGGCTTACCACCACGTACAATTTCCAGTTCGAAATTAGATGCAACGTTCACGATAGCAGAACCGCCCAAGCCGTTTTGGCCTGCTACACCTTTACGATCTGTATCATCAAAGTTACGACCAGCTTTCAAGTGACTCATTACAAGAGTTGCTAAGTGACAGTTGTGCTCAGAAGCCCAATCAATCGGAATGCCGCGACCATTATCTTCTACTTGAAAGGTTAGATCTTCTTCGTCGTAGTAGACTTCAAGTTTACCAGCAATGCCAGCTTTAGTAAATTCGTCAAGAGAGTTATCAATGATTTCGCGGAACGAAGTCATCAATGCCGGAACCCAGGATAGTTCCTTGATGATAGGCCCATTCGCCGTATGAATCAGCGTGTGTTGGGTATGCAGAGTTCGTGCGCCCAGGTACATTTCAGTACGCTTGCGCAGATGTTGGTAGTCCGTTAGCTTTTTGATACCGTGATTTTCAGTAGTCATTTTCCTTTCCTTTTGGGCTATTAAGTTTTTTGGGTAGTGTTTTTAGGCTCTTATGTTAGGGCTTTGTGTTTTTATTATAACGTAATATAACGCGAATGTTTACTGCATTCGCGTTATTATTTATTAATCTAAAATGTCAATGAGGTAACGCATGGTTTGACTTTCAACTAGTGGCAGTCTAGATTGAATGATATCCCACGCTAAGTATTTCCAGAAGTTCTTAAGATACTTGTCTTTCTCTTTGGGTGAGTCACTTGCCTGCCAGGCATGTTCCCAAATGTCTAGAATAATAATAGCATCTTTGACCGGTTTGTGATTCTTGATAGTTTTAATCTTTCCACTCTTAGCTAGATAGATCCATCCAGAACCATGGAAGTTTTTAGCTTCCTCAGTAAAAGCGTTAATAAATGCCTCGTACGATTTAAAATTCTTCTCAATAAAATCCAGAATCATACCGTACGGCTTTTTAAAGTCGTCTTGTACTCGGAACTGTTCAAAATACAAATGATGTAGAATTTTACCACCCATTTGGAATTCAGATGTATCTCCTTCATCGTCCACTTTTTTGATATAGTTCTTGTACAGATTAATATGCAGATCAAAATGTTCCTCATCGGGGAATAATCCTTTAAGATTGGACCATTCTGGCATTGCATAACCTTTCCACAACTTCGTTTTTGTCATATCACATTCCTTGTGTTGTCACGCCTTGCGGATCATCAGCTGGGCCCCAAGGACCTTGCTTTACAACTTGGTTTGTGATCTTTCGAGTGTATTTGCTCTGATTCACTTTTTTAGATTTTGGCTTAGACTGACGAATCTCTCCATCAGGCTCGCTTGGTACAACTGCACGAGGATGTTCTTTTGTAGTTACATTGGGAACGATATAGTTTTCTTCGGATTTACCAAAAATAACTTCAATTGATTCCATAATGTTTCTAAGCTCTTCGGACTCGGAAAACTTTTTCTTTCCTTTATCCGCATTGTTGAACTCCTTGGCAACTTTTTGTGAGATACCAGCCTTCTCTGCGAACTCAGGATTATGAGCAGCAGCGGCCATAAATTTTGCCTGCTTCTTTGAAGTGGATGGCATTTTTATTCTCCCTTTAATTTTATCAAGCGTGACGCAATTTGCGTAATCTTCTGTGCTACATCACGTTTAGCAATACGTCCTGATCTTGTGTTGACCCATTGCGCGCCTTTCCAGATATAATTATCGCCATCCGGAGCTCGGAATTGATAACCAACTGGCACCACGTCGTTTGGAATAGGTTCATTCACAGGCACCCACTGATCAGCTGAATCATCGTATGTCATCTTGATGTCAGATGGTTTAGCGGGCGGTACCGAAGGTACCTTTTGATAAGGATAGCGATCCCGGATATGAGCCCAGAGGAAACGTCCTTTACTTGGCGCGTTCAACATACGGCGAGCCATGTCCTCAGTAACGCCATCGTATTCGTAGATGGAACCGTTCTTGAAATGGACATATAAATTGTCGCCGTTATGTTCAATGCTTTGGATGTGCGATGAATCCACCTCTGTATTTTCAAAGGCTTCTTGGATCACCTGCATTAAATCTCGTAGCATGGTTAATATCCTCCAGATGTTTTATGTATTTATCTGGAGGAATAAATTATTTTTGCAGAACTTCGATTCGGAAGGTCAAATCGTTATTGATGTTTGCTTGGTTGCATTCATCGATAAGAGTCTCGGCAATTTCGGGAATATATTCACCAAGTACCACTGGTTCAGAAGCGTCAGTGGTATTGATTAGTTCAGTAAGAGTAACAGCATCTTCCATTGACATGTCGAAGATTTGAACAAAGAACTGAATAACAGCTTCGTACGGTGTTACGTCATCGTTGTAGGCAACAATTGTTTGCTTCTGCATATGGACCTTATAGTAATGAGAAAGGAGGCTTACGCCTCCTTACGAAAATTGATTACAGCGCTGAATGTGTCAGCGTGGAACCGAATATCTTGAGTAAATGCAAATTTACCAGGAATATTACCAACAAACTCTTCCATTTTGGATTGAGCTCGTTGAATCATATCTTGATTACCCCTAGCACGGCCAACCAGTTTCAATTGAATGCGAACTTGCATTCCTTGATCAAGGAACTTACGAATTTGATTCTGCTTCACCTTGCAGTCGTTATCACCGATATCAGGACTTAGATGAATTTCCTTGACTTTGGTAGCAGTCACACGTTGTTGTTTTGCTTTTTTCTTTTCCAGTTGCTTCATTTCATACACATAACGACTGTAATCCATGACTTTACATACCGGAACATCTTGATCATTGATTTGAACAAGATCAAGCCCATGATTGTCAGCTACGCGAACAGCCTCTGCCAATGACACAATCTCATTACGATCATCTTCTTGAACAATCAGACGAACAGTCTTGGCAGTAATTTGCTCGTTTACTAGCATTTCGGGTTTCAAATTTTCACTCCTTGAAAAACTTTCTCTATACAATATTATAACAATTTTTTTAGATACTGTTGTTGTGCTTGTCGATTGCACTCACAACTTCAACTACAGTGCTCAACATCTTAAATGTTTCGCGAGATAGTTGAGCACAGCGTCCATTGCCACCAGGCAGATTGATATTCTCATTGTACATTTCTTCCAGCATAACCAGTACTTGGTCAAAATGGTGCTGGTTCTCCAAAATCCTTTTGATATGTGGTGCTTGCATTTTTTCTCTCTTATTAGAATTCAGTAACATTGATCTTGGCAACGAAACCATCCAGTGTGATTTCAGCTGAACCAAGTTGAATAACATTGTACGGCTTACTTACGGTATTATCAACAGCAGCAGGTACTTGAATTACTTCAATAGTATCTCCGCGGAATGTTTGAGCAATTTCCGTAGCTCCATCAAATGCACGAGAAAGTGCGCCCAAGATAACAACACCAATTGCTTCAATTTCACCAGCCGGTGTAGTAGGCTTAGGAGTAACACCTAGAGCAGTAGCATCAAATGTAGCAGGAAGGCCCATGATTGCATTTGGACGATAACTTACTTGGATTTCTAAACTGGTTGGAATAGCAGCCAGAACAGTAGTATCACTTAGTACCTGATCCAGTGTAATACCAGCGCCACCTAGAGCTGAACAAAGACGCTGGAAACGATAATACGCCTTTTCCAGAGCAAGCATCTGCGCTTTGGTTGGTGCAGTGTTGTCAGTTGCAGTTGCAACGACACCATCAATAGCAACGTTTGAGTATTTGTTCCAACGACGATCAGTTAGTTGAAGCCCATCAATACGTAGCTTAGTTTGTTTGATAACAGTAGGCATAAAGTAGATCTCCTTAAAATACTTTTATATATTTATACTTCAGCCTTAATGCCCCTCTAGTACAGAGGGGTTATCTTACTGCTTTATCAGCAAGTATTGCCTTGGACGAGTAATCATTGTATACAACAGGCGAGCCTGATTGTCTCTATCACCCATCAAGTTGATACCAGCTAGATCCAACCACACTGCATCAAAGGTAGAACCTTGCGACTTGTGACCAGTACAAGCATACGGATATCCAACAACACAGATCTTCTCTTTCAAGATATAGTAATCACCCCAAGTGTACGGACGCTTGGTGAACGGATTAGTCTCCTTCAAGTTGATCTTAGTCACGAGATTCTTGAGGTGCGCATGATACGCATCCTTAGTCTCTGGACCTACTACGAGGAATTCGTCTGAGCCTTCAAACTGCCAGCAGTCAATGCCCATCCAGTGAGTCTTCTTGACAGAAGGACATTGGATCTGTTGCTGGTTCGCATAACGACAGTACAGAGTAGTCTCTTCAAATACAATTGGTTCACCTTCCATTAGTTCTTGTGGAGCATCCAAGATTACCAGAGAACGAATGAGTCGATTGTACTCATCCACTACACGGTTAGTATAGCTCAGTATCTTATACTTGTAGGTGTTATTGAAAATGTCTTTTACCGTTTCAGTCCCATCCAGAAGCATTGCATAGTACGATTCAATTATCTCAAACTTGTCCTTGACTCGCATTATGTTATCACCATCCTTTACAGAACGGAGAAACTTCATAGCATCAACACCAGTACCAATACATTGGCGCACCTCTGTTGCCAGAGCAATAACTGGGTTATCTAGTGCTTGACGCAGAACTTCAGTAAGTGCATGTAGTTCGCCGTGAGCGAACGAGCACGATACCACAGCATCTTCCCGCTCAGGTTCAACTGGGGGAAGTTGGCAATCATCACCCAGGAAGATAATACCGCGGCGGATGCGGCTAGCTTGCTGAATGATATGCATATACAGATCAGTACTGATCATGGATGCTTCGTCCACGATAAGCACATCAAACATCTTGTTCACATTTGGAGAATGCGGGTCCAACTCAAGTACTTGTTGGTCTTTCTTTTGTACCAGCTTCAAGCCCAAGAACGAATGAATCGTCATAACTTGAACATCAGCGTCAGTACCCAGACAATCTACTTTTGCATCAGCTAGCATGTTACGCAGAACATGGTTAGCTTTATGAGTTGGAGATGTTACTGCTACCGTGTAACCGTCAGACAGCTCACGGATTATACGTGAAATAGTTGTACTCTTGCCTGTACCAGCATAACCTTGAATAACACAGTCATATCGACGATTCAGATTATGAATGTTGTAGGTAACAGTATCAAAGATTTCTTGTTGCGCGGGGGTGAGAGTAATCACATCCATGTATCTATCTTATCCTATTTTGCTTTTGAGGCGGCGCTATACGCCAACTTATCAACACGCTCATTCAGAGGGTGTTTATTGTGTGCTTTAACCCAGAACCAAGATACATTCCTAGTATCTCTCGCTTGGTCAAGCATCTGCCATAGATCAACGTTCTTAACGGGTTGACCTCTCGCAGTCTTCCAATTCTTTGTTTTCCACGCATGAATCCACGTAGTAATACCATTCTTTGTGTATTCGGAATCAGTATATACTTCAATTGTTGAACCGTCAGGAATGCTCAGGAGCCCAATAATAGCAGCAGAGAGTTCCATGCGATTGTTGGTAGTGCTTGATTCGGAAATACTGTATTCAGTTTCCTTGCCAGTAGGATCAATTATAATGATTCCTACACCACCAGGACCTGGGTTCCCAATACAACTGCCATCACAAAAAACTGTATATTTCATATTTCATCTCTTATGTCTATGCTTAAACACTCCGTTTTACCTGGAAACTCAATAAGTGGAGTAATATAGTAGTCACTATACTTTTCTAGAAGTATTTGCTCCTTGCAATAAGCATCGTATAATGGCATTTCAACTTCTTTAATGATTTCCAACGAATATGGAAGTTTTTCGTCAACATAAAAGCGATGATATGCTCCATGCTTTGTTATTCCAACTTTATAAAATGCCTCCGTGTTTACTTTAATAACGCGCTGCGCTTGCTATTATATTCAACGTTTAACGCAATATAACGCATTTGCAGCGCGTTTAAATGTTTAGCTGTACGCTTACAACTTATTATAACAAACGCGCTTATTCCTGCGCATACGTTGTTACAATTCGGGATCCGTCAAAGAAGATACGTTCGGAGTTCGTCTCACTAATAGTGTAGATGTCATCCTTATAGTCGTAAGGGTATTTCTTCTTACTCTTTATCTTCTTGTTACCAGTGCTTATGCAGTTCTTAAACAATGCTTGCAAGTGTTCAAGTTCTTTCTGCTGGGACGCAGAGGTATTGTTGGCTGCTTCCAGATCACGTATCACTCTAGCCAACTTCTTTACGTTAACTGAACGTAAACGTGCGGAGTGTGCAAATAGATCATTCAGGCTTTGAATCCGATAATCGGCAAAGGCGCCCCCTGGTCGTTCTAATTGCTCATACACTACGACATTTTCGTGGCAGATTAGCTTATGGTGAGGAATATCAATGCAGTCTGTGATGTCCGATGGAATCGCTTCCGGAGGGATAAAATACAGTTTGTAATGTTCATCTTCAATTCTATACGGGTCAATCACCAACGCAACAACTGAACAGAACTTGTTGTACAGTCCAGACACCATAGCAGACAGTTTAGCGTTCTCAACTCCACCTCTCTGCGTTACTTGATAATCTTTTGCCTCAATATATACGAACTGAGAGGTATCCAGTACATCGTACCCCATCGCATTTGTATAGCCCAGCTTCTCTGCTCTGCTTATGTATTTGTAATCACGCTCTAGCGTGTTGGCTATCATGTCTTCTAGTAAAGTTTCAGTACGAACATACTCAAAGTTCTTTTCATCCGAGAGCATCTTGATGACTGCTTTAGCAGACACCTCACAATCCCGAGTGTACAGATATGGCATGTTGTCTTGAATGAACTTCTTTCTCGCTTTTGCAACGATAAATGGTTCCACTTTCTCAAAGACGGATTTAGCTATTTTTGTCATCACATTATCCTTATGTGTATACTACTTCCTTAATCCGTTAATGTGAGGCTCTACAGAGCCTCATAACTACGCCAACGTGGTTCCTGACGAAGTATTCCATCCATCTTGTCGTTCGATGGAGTAGCTTTGTATACGTATTCAAAGCCAGCTTTGCTCATATCCATTGTAAATTCATCCGCTGGATCTTCTACATAGATATGAACATTATCATTTGATGGAGCCCACAAGTAAACAACACCAACTAAGTTGTTATTGATAAATTTCAACAAGTGCATCATGTTTTCGCCTTTATGACGATTAGCTGCACCACTACCGATGTGGATTTGGTATTGCGCGATGTAGCAGGTTGGGCTACCTGCTGCCTCACCAAACAATTTACGCATTGGAGCGCTATAATCACCTAACGCTTCGGACAGAATAAGCAAAGCCATATATCACCTGTAAATAGATACTACCATACCATCCAGTACGCGCATACTTGACAGATCAAATTTGCAATTGTATTGGAGCGGATTCAGGAAGGTATCACATTCGTATTCCCCAGTAATAAGAGAAGAATGCAACTCCTCAACGTGTGGCATAAATTGCCGATAGATGTCAGCTCCGCCGATGATCCAGACATCCATTCCATGCTGCTCGTAAATGTCATCTACTGAGCGCACAACAGTATCAAGTACGTGACCGCTGTGCATAAACACAACTTTGTTGTCCGGCTTTGCAATTACTTGCTTATCCATTATAACAATGTCGGCGTTTCCGTGTACAGTGGCATCATAATGGTTAGTCAGCACCACGTTGACACGATTTGGGAGAGGCTTGCAGCCTAAACTTTTCCAAGTGTTAGTTCCCATCACAATAACGTGATTTGACGTGCATTGCTTGAAGTATTTCAAGTCTTCAGGATATTTCCACGGCAGTTGATTGTTGACGCCAATGCCGTAATTGATGTCGTGCGCCATGATTGCTTTAAGCATAATTTACTCCCGTACAGTACAACCAGCATCAGCGATACCGATCATCATTTTTCTCGACCCATAATCATGGGGATGAACCTTACAGACGCCAAGTTGCAACTGAGTACACAGGTGTGTTGCATAGATGCCTATCTTAGTGCCTAACCCTTGCTTTCTATATTTGGCTCGCGTCCAGAAATACAAATCAACTACTTTCTCTAAACGCTGCGTTCTTGGTACAGCTAACGACCCGAACCGTGCAAGGGTGCAAGTATAACGTTCAGCTGCTCCTGGCATGAACAGACACCATGACAGAACTAGATTGTTTTCAATGAAATAAATGACGCGGTAGTTCATGTACTGCCACGCATTTTTAGTTGTTCTTGCAGATACCAATTCGTCACGCATTAGACCATCGCGGCGATAATTCAAACGATACATTTGCAGATATATGTCACGTGGCAATTCACGCACAAACTGCGAGCGTATTTCCATAACGAAGTCCTGTTGGTTATTAACATATTATTATAGCTATAAAGCAATGACATGTCTTAACTGCGTTAATCCAGTTACTTCGTGTTTGTAACGCTGGCGCTTATACAAGACACTTGTAACATCCTTAATAGTGGAGTGCTTTAACAGCACGAACACATATACCCCTCTTCGTGGTTTGACAGAGATATTTCCATCCCCCGCACTGGGGGATGGCTTCGTTGGTAGTACCTTCGATTTTTCGTATTGTAGATTTCTTTCGAGCGGAAGCGGGTTGCCCTATTTCTCCCTACTACAGTCCAGTGCAACGGTCACGGCTCTTCACCGTACTTACATACTGAGCTATACGAACAACTGAGTATGTTGTTTCCTCGTGGAAACTCCCTTTGGGTTTAAGTAGCTGGTCTTACCTACGTGCTTTCGCTTCGTGCCAAGCGGTCTATGTTTATACTCTCGCCTCGGATGGTCTTTTCTTTTTATCGAGTCCCCATCGGTACATTCTAGAGTTCGGTGTTTGGCTCACCTCATACAGCCCCTCTTGGTTGGGTTGGTGCATTCGCTCTCACGAAGCCATTTCTTTCTGCGTTTCTATGTGTGGCATCCTGCCACGCCAAAATCCTTTGTTTTATTATAACAAACTGTCGTTTTCCGATTACAAACAACCCTCGTCGATAATACGTTTCGGTTCAGGAGAGATGGAATACGATATCCATGTACCATCTGACTGTGCTGAATCAATTTTATAGTTCAGGTTTCCATTTTCTGCTTGTACAAAAGTATTAGACTCCGCTTCGCCAAACAGATACGAATGTGAATAGTACCCGTTGTGTTCGTTGAACACAACTACCAACAGATCCGGTTTAGTTGGATGCTGAATCTTTGCATAAGCAGAAGAATTCGCCAGCTTGAATGATTTGGGTTTAAATGTGTAACCTTCTAAGCAAGTCTTGTCCTTAACATACAAACAGTCCGCGAGATGTTTTTCATAATCGTCATCAGCAAATGGCCTACTCTTGTTAGAAATATACCACCCGTATTGCTCACAGCACTGCCCTTCCAATGAGAAGCCCAAAAATATATCATTCTTGTCAATAAAATTGACTGACATGCCATTATCTACAACTATCATTCTATACCTCTTTTTGAGTAGTATAATATTTTGGTTAAATGCAGTTACGCATTATAATATAACAAAAAATATAAAAAATGTCCTGTTAGTATCACCACAAAAAAAGCGGTCTTTTATTAAATACTGATGAGGGTTACAAAGGGAGGGACACACATGAAACGCTCTAGAATATCAAAGTCTTGGGTTAATCCGACAGTACGTTTGGTATTATGTGTGCTTCTTGTGGTGGCTGTGGTTTCAAGTTTCGCATATGATAAACTAAAACACCGCATTATCTGGGTGACACCAATGCGAGTGTCCGCAGCTTATCTTCAAGGTAAGATGTCAAATACCGCTTCGGATTATTTGGGTGTCTTTGAGTACACGAATCAAATTCCTGTAGAAGTAAGAGAAATTGCGAATACCTGTAGATCGTCCGCATTGGACATTTGTTATCGGGCAAAGGATTATTATCTATATCAAGATTTATCCAGAGTGCGTTATCATGTTCAAAACTTGTGCGAATATACTATTAATGATGAACATACTAGATCAGTTATGAAAGTAACAGCTACGTGTCCAATAATTGATAGTAATCAGTTATTACGTGGTTATGTGCTATACACATCAATGTTAAATGTTAGTGAAACAGATGTTATATTGCAGCTAAGAAATATTGCTAACGAGATTGGTTCAGATATGTAAGGGGGAGTAATTGTATGGCTTTTAAATTTAGCACAATTGATTTAACTAAGTTACTCCAAGTTTGGGGCAAGTTGACTATGGGTAAGATGGCAATTACTGTCTTGCTAGGTTGTCTTGCATACACTACGTGGTATTGTCGTGATACAATCAAACATGCCGCTGATGTATATGTTACAAAGTTGGAAGGAACTCAGGTTCAAACAACAAAATATGATCCAGAAGTTGGCTTACCGTCCACTATTGAGAAAACTGATATCATGATTATGGAACAGATGATGAGAGCGTATGTTAGCTCTGATCAATCCATTTATGGCATGATTGTATATGAGTTTGTTCCCAAAGGGAGTGAAATGCTATACCAGGGTAGAGTGCTTATTGCATCAGTAGCTCAAAATGGGCGTGATTTAGGTGAGAGGTACAACGCTAAATGGCTTCCGATAGGTTCGGACCGTAAGCAAATGGAGAGAATTCTCCGCGGAGATGTTTTTTGGAGACCGCCGACACATCTTGAGAATTTAGCAGACGAAAACGCCAAGTCCATGGTAAACATGAGACTACTACAACGCGATGGGGCTAAATTTATGTTGTCGGTACCAATAGTTGATGCTAATTATCAGGTACGTGGTTATATTACTTTATTAATGACCGTTAATCCAACAGAGGAAGAACGGGAAGTTATTATTCGCAGGCTCGAAGACGAGGCTGTTGAATATAGTAGATTTTTACAATCATAAAAAAGGGGCCTCATGGCCCCTTTTTTATTTCTTCTCTTCAATAACGATATCGGCACATACGGAACCAATATCTTCAAATTCGTTCTTTTCGCCTTTGTCTGCGAGATCAGTAAGATGATCAATAGCGACCTTCGCTATGTCTTTATTCACCCCGCCAGTTTCTTCAGAACGCCGTTGGAACCAATCAACAGCGCGTGAGAAGGTGTATGCTTGATCACCAAGCTCAGCATTAGCCTCACCAAACGTGAACACCCCAGCACAGTAGTTGTAGCGGTAGTTTGCATCGTGCTGTTTGAACTTCTCTTCGAATCTGTTGGACTCAATAGTACTGATGATATACATCAGCACCATCAGCAGGCCGAAAATCAATGCCCAGAAGGCAGTGTTGGATTGCAGTACTGATCCATGCTTTTCGTATTTCATGCCAGCATCCCCCGTACACAATCCAGAATGGCAGCGTCAAGCTCTTTCCTTTTGAGTTGGAGCTCGCCTCGTTGATCGATGAGCTTGTACCACTTGATACGCAACTCTTCAGCTGCTTTGCTTACTTTGCCATCCATGATAGCAATGCTGTATGCTTGTGCAGCTTCATTGACTTGATCGTTCATCATGATCATAGAGTGCATGAGTTCATGATGTACTAGTGATGCCTTTTGCAAAGCTGTCATCTGCTCTATGATTTGTTCGGCACCGACTTTTACAAACGGGGTTTCAAACACGCTAGGGTTAACGAGTGAATCGGCCATACTAGCGAGAATCTGAGATGCAGTATTCATTGTATACTCCGGGTAAGTTAATAACGTTTTGCGCTATACGCTAATATAACGCAAAACGTTGGAAATGTATTACAGGCCCAGAATGTCTTTCAGGTTCGGGTCGAAGTAATTGCGACCTTTCAGACCTTTACCGTCCTTACGACGTTTGATAACAAAGAAGCCGTTCACTTCGTCAACATATGCACCAGTGTAGTTGGCAACAACATCAGAAGTGGGAGCATTGTCGATACGCCATTGAATTGAATTCTCAGCTTCAATGCGAGTCTTACATACTTTGCTCATGTTAGAAGAATGTACTTCTTCAAAGCATTTGAAGATATCAATGCCGCTTTGGAATGCCAGACGATATGCGCTATCAATGATGGTATCCAGTGCATCGCCAACGATGAATTCAAAACCGTGCGGACTAGCGTCACTAAACAGTTCGTCCATGGTATCCAGTGCGTGGAGCATCTGGCCAACGGCATTGTTCGCTTGGAACACATTAGGAGCATGTACTGCGCTCAGGTTAGCAAATGCTTCTGGATTTACATAGCGGCCAGTTTCTGACGGCAGAGTACCAAATGCGGCGTGAGCGCCATATGCTACATACAGGATGTCAGTCAGAGCATCCGCGATTTCAACGATGTCATCGCAGCCGATAGCGGGTACAAGTTCGTCTACTAATTCTTCGCGAATCAGTTCAACGCGAAGTTTCGCAACTCGAGTAGTTGGGGCAACGGGAGTCACATGAACATCCTGGCCAAAGGTCTTCATGAATTCAACTACTTGTTCGTAATGCTTCAACATTGGTTTATTGTCCTTATCGATTGTTGCGGCGAGCTTTCTTTGCTGCCTTGTTCTTGGCACGATTGGTTGCTTTCTTAGCAGCCTTTACTTTTTCTTTTCCAGGCTTGTGGCGATTCATCAGTTTCATGTATCGACGAACTTGGGCATTGGAAAACTTAGGAATGTGCTTTTTGATAATTTCGATGGCTTCATCTTCGTCATCGATATTTTCAAGTGCTTTAGTAACATAATCCAAATCAATCTCAACAGTTTCAAGATCAGTTTGGATGTCAAATTGTTCAGTTTGTGGTTCTTGCATAATGTGCCTCCTTGCGCGTTATGTATTATTATAACATTATGTTAATTTCCATTATTCATAAAAAAAGCGCCCGAAGGCGCTTTCTTATAATGGTTCGTTCCACCCACGGTAGATGTACTCCACCCGGAACTTTTCATTTCGCAAGTTTTGAATAATGATGTTAGTCATGGCGCCGTTAACTGACGGGCCTCTCCCAATCTTTTCTGATCCTGCTTGAATCCAAACTAAACCATCAGCATCGGTAGTATTATTAACTTGTTGTACCATTACGTTTCCGTCAATGATAACAACGCTAATTGTGCCTGATTCAAGGATTTTGTTTGCTCCTAAAGTAAAAGCAACATAATCAATGAATAATCTGTCAGCTGTAGGAACGCGAAGAATGTATTCCCCAACTGGATTGATTATTGTTTCTTCTGAACGATAATCAGTAGTAGGTTGGAAATTTAAATCAAGCCATGTGCTTGCTGGAACATCAAACCTAATAGGTTTATAAATTGTTCTGTTAATAACATGTACTGGTGTAAACTCAGTAATTATCTCAACGTTTTCCTGACCTGAACCAGGAACGGACTCATTGGTCCGTCCTGATACTAAACTGGCCGGGATTACTGTACTCGGGATACCAACAAACACACGAGCTTCATCTGTTGTGAGTGCCATTTCCCCAAGTTCTAACGCTTTAGGTAAGTTACGTTGTTTACCGGTACGAAGTTGGATTAGACCAATTTCTTTTTCGCCGGCCATTTAGAACTCCTTACTTTTTCAGAGTAGCTGCATACTCTTTAGCAAGAGCGATTAGCATGTCAGCATCGTATTCTTTTTCGCTAAGGAGAGGTTTTACTTTCTTCAGGATAGTAGTGTAACTTCCGCTAAGTTCAGTACTTTCAAACACACGACGAATTTCTTCTTCAGTGTAAACTACTGGAGCAACTTCAACTACTTCTTCAACTACTGGCAGCTCAGGCTCAACGATGGCTTCTTCAGCAGGAACGACATAGTCAGTAGCAACTTCAATTGCAACTTTCTCTTCAAGGACTGGGTCATATGTTGGGAGTTCAACTTCAACTGCGGTGGCCAGGGCAGAGATCTTTTGAGCTTCTCGAATGGTTGATTCAATAGTCTGGGTATGATCCATAACAACAACGTTGTCACGAACAACCTTTGGAATATTCATATCAATCATTTCCTGATAGGTCAATTCTTTTGCTTCACTGACAGTGATTGCTTTCTTTTGCAGATATTTGTGAGTGAGTTTATCTAGCATAACGTTTTTCATGGTGCGCATTATACGGCTCCTATATTTTGATAATACTGTGCAACACGTTGTACCCATAGATCACGATACTTGGTGAACTCGTCACCTTCGATGTTGAATTCCAAATACTGGAGATTTTTAGGATCTTTACGAACACACATGAATACGGCAACAGCTTGTATATCTGTACCAAACATTTGATTGTGCGCTAATGCGTATGCGCATCCTTGCATAAAATAACCATCAACATCCTCGCGGGTTTTTACTCGACGGGAGTTCTTATAGTCCATAATGGTAGGAACACCATTGTACATACCGACAATATCAGTAGTACCAGCCCATAATCCTTCATAGTACAATTGTACTTCTTGACCCCAAATTTCATTCACATTAGGCCAGGCATTTGCTTGGATGACATCAGCCATGTTTCTTGCGAGAACTCGCATTGGCATACTGCCAAAATGGTCTTCTTTTCCAAGAAGTCGACATTCCAAGTTCTCGTGCATTAGTGTTCCGATGTCACATGCTTCTTTGGTGATCTCGTCAGCTTTTGTTGAACCTACATAAGTGCGCCAGTTAGCTAGGGCTTCTTTCTTTTCAGCTGGTTCAGTAGCAGACAGGATTGTGGTTACAGACGGCAAGTTACCGCTTGTGGTGGCATATAAGCGTTCAGCTCCGTCGATGCGAGTCAACGTAGGGTAAACGAACTTATGTATCATTGGTGGTACATACATACAAATATCCTTTTTGTTGTACTTTTTAATGATACATTATTATAACAAATTTAAAACTTCTTCTCTGCCGTTGACCCTTTCAGTGCCATTTGTTCAACTTGATCTTTGGCGTCTTCTTCGTTGCCATTAACAGAGCTATCATCTTGAAGATCAATTTGGCTTTCTGTTGAGCTGGCAACGATTGGCATTGTGTTAAGAATGTTCATGATAGTTCCGTAGGGCACTTCAATATTCATTCTTTTCTTTAAGAGGTGAGCAATACGCTCAGTAGGGATATCATCTATCCCTTGAGCTGAAAGGGACATGATAATTGTTTGAATCATGTCCCGTACATTTTGCTCAGATCCCACAATACCTTCTTTAACAAGATCTTTGTGGCGCATAAGTGTTCCTTAGATGATTTTGTGGATCTTGGCAATCTTATCTTTGTTCTCTTTTGCCCATGAACGCATCTGTTCAACGTTTTCGAAGAACTTCTTGCCCATAGTGCCCTTGACGGACTCAACAACAATACCCAGCTTGCGAGACTCTTTAACTTCGCGCTCAGCAGGTAGAGGCTCTAGCTCGGGCTCATCAGTGCTAAACTCGTCTTCGAAGTCAAAAGCGCCCATTGGCTCTTCTGCACCCAGATCCTGCTCAATGCTAGGAGCGGAGCTCAGGTCACCAGTAAGCTTCAGGGTCTCAGTGTTGATGCGGTCTTTAACCTGCATAACGATATCCAGAGCTTGGTCAATTTCACGAGTAATCAGATCACGGAAAGCATCAGCTGCTTCCAGACCGTGTTCAGCTTTAATACGCTCAACAATCGGACCCAGAATATCAATTTTCATGTTGGCAATTTTTTCTGCATCACGTTGCAGCTTTTCAACGATTTCGTTTTGTACGGCCATCACGATTTGAGCTTTCTCAATCTCAGATTCCATTAGTCGTTGCATGGATGAACGGTTCAGTCCTTCTTTCATTTGTTTTTCCTTTTGTCCAGAAATCGGTGAGCCAACATTAGTGATCTTGCTATCCGCTTCACCTTTGTTGAAAATCATTTTATTATTAATGTCGCCATCAGAAGCCTTTTGCTTTTTAGTGGTAGTCTTGATAACACCATGTTTCTTCATATTGGCAACTTTTACTTTGCTTGCGCCTTTTTCAGCGTTAACAGTTGCACCTTGAGAACCAGGCGTGTTTACACCAACATAAATCCCCGTAGCATTGTTCGCAGCCAGATCTGACTCATCAATATCTAAGTCTGCAATTTCTTCATCGTCGAAACTTGCATATGGTGGCAATATCCGACGACGAGCGTCAGTAGGAGATGAACTGTGATACCACAAATCAGGACGTTCGCCTATGTTTCCTGCGTTCTCTAACGCGGATCCGTTAAAATCAAGAATAGCGCCAGTTTTTGGATCTATGCGATATTGACGTTGAGTTGGGTGAGATTGTTCAGCTTCAAACAGATCACGAATATCAGTGG
>OERT01000035.1_pt1 | contig 30483 bp, 29 predicted proteins | sample 1540111 | NCBI WGS metagenome assembly OERT01 (sample SAMEA3891235, study PRJEB23780) | metagenome | biome: terrestrial biome; feature: animal house; material: water of meat washing | place: Italy | collected 2015-05-12
AAGATAAAACGATATGTTGCAACTTTAGAACGATATAATTGTTTTTAAATGTAGCAACTTAGCTACGCCCGATATTGAATGAAACCAGTCTTCTTCGCGACTTTATTATAAAGTTGCTGTGCGAACAAATTGTCCTGATGGGTGAGCCAATAAACCCGATCACATGCTCGCTTTTCGGTACGCATTTTGACGTGTTCGATTAAAGCTCTTGCAACCCCTAGCCCCCGATAGTCCTCATGCGTAAACAGATCTTGTAAATATGCGTAAGGCTTTAACGTCCAACAGCTATCATGCTCTATCACATGCACAATCCCTACAACCCGACCTGCTATAAGTGCAGCAAAACCATACATATGCTCACGCTTAGAATCAGTCAATTTATGCCATGTGTTTTCAGATATCTGTTCCAACAAATCAGCTTGATAAAATGCCTGATAAGCTTGCCATAATGTAGTCCAGATCGACTGATCGATTTCTGTCAGTGGCACAATGTGAATATTGTGTACTTCCATTTTGTTCTCAAAGTGATGTTTATTTTTGTACGGATTATATTTAAACTAAAATCACCACAAAGAAAAAGCCTTATTGAATCGCTTCAATAAGGCTTCTTTTAGACGTGACAACCATCATAGTTTTTCAATCAGAATCCGATCAATCAACTTCATACCTGTCTGCTTTTCATGGTTTTTACGACGGATCTTAATTTGCTTATCTTCTGCTAAATCTTGCAATAACAGTTCAACAGCAACCATCGCCTCCAAAGGTAGATCTGGTCCAATCCACTTCTGTTCGCCCGCATCCATCAATACAACTTCATCATGAATTTGATCGTACAAGCTCATATCATCACCTAAAATTTATGCAGCTACTTCAGCAGCAGCTTGCATATTATATACGCCATTCAAAATAAAAGACGCCCCTAAACTGGAGCGTCCTTCAAACAGTTAATTTTAAAAATTAAGCTGTCAATTCTTTTACCGCAGCAACAACTGCTTCAGTGGTAATACCGAAGTATTGGTATAAGTCTTTCGCAGGTGCAGATTCACCATAAGTCGTCATACCAATTACACGACCGTCTAAACCTACAAACTTCCACCAGTAGTCTACGTGCGCTGCTTCAACAGCAACACGCGCACGAATGTTTGATGGAAGAACCGCTTCACGGTACGCTGCATCTTGCTTCACAAATTCTTCAGCACATGGCATAGACACGACACGCACACCTTCAAGTTGTGCATGTGCTTCCATTGCTAAAGATACTTCAGAACCCGTCGCAATAATAATCGCTTTTAATTCGCCTTTTTCTTCAGCCAATACATAACCACCTTTCGCTACATTTGCAATTTGTGCATCTGTACGTGTTTGGAATGGTAGGTTTTGACGAGAGAAGATCAACGCAGTTGGGCCTTCTGAACGTACAAGTGCAGATTTCCAAGACACCGCTGCTTCAACTGTGTCACATGGACGCCAAGTATTTAAGTTTGGTGTACCACGTAAAGACGCAATTTGCTCTACAGGTTGGTGCGTTGGACCATCTTCACCCAAACCAATTGAGTCATGTGTATATACATGGATTACACGTTGTTTCATCAACGCAGACATACGTACTGCATTACGCGCATATTCCATAAACATAAGGAATGTTGCAACGTAAGGAATGAAACCACCGTGAAGCGCAACACCGTTTGCAATGGCAGTCATACCAAACTCACGTACGCCATAGTGTACGTAGTTACCTGCTGGATTGTCTTGAACGCCTTGGCAACCTTTCCAAAGTGTTAAGTTAGAGCCAGCTAAGTCCGCAGAACCGCCTAATAATTCAGGCAATAATGGACCGAAAGCTTGTAATGTGTTTTGGCTTGCTTTACGTGTAGCAATGGTTTCCGCTTTTGCATTGGTGTCAGCAATAAACGCATCTGCTTGAGCAAGGAATTCAGCTGGCAATTCACCTGAAAGGCGACGTTTCAATTCAGCTGCTTCAGTTGGATATTTTGCTGCATATTGAGCAAATAATTCATTCCAAGCTGCTTCAGAAGCCGTCCCTTTTGCTTTTGCATCCCATGCTGCATAAACGTCAGCAGGAATTTCAAATGGACCTTCAGTCCAGCCCAATGCCTCACGTGTTAATGCAATTTCGTCATTACCTAGCGGTGCACCGTGGCAGTCTTCTTTACCTTGCTTATTTGGTGAACCTAGACCAATAATCGTTTTACAGATGATGATCGTTGGTTTTTTCGTTTCAGCTTTTGCTTGCAAAGTTGCAGCACGTAATGCATCTGCATCATGACCATCAGCTTTAAGTACTTGCCAACCATAAGCCAAGAAACGTTGCTCTGTATCGTCAGAGAACCAACCTTCTACTTCACCATCAATCGAAATACCGTTGTCGTCATAGTAAGCAATCAGTTTACCTAGACCTAATGTACCTGCAAGTGAACATGCTTCGTGAGAAACACCTTCCATTAAACAGCCATCACCTAAGAAGCAGTAAGTGAAATGGTCAACAACACTCATCTCATCTTTGTTGAACTGCGCTGCTAGAGTTTTTTCAGCTAGAGCAAAACCAACTGCGTTTGCAATCCCCTGACCAAGCGGGCCAGTTGTCGTTTCAATACCTGGTGCATAACCTAATTCTGGGTGACCCGGCGTTTTAGAGTGCAGTTGACGGAATGCTTTTAAATCTTCAATTGATAAATCATAGCCCGTAAGGTGCAATAACGCATATTGCAGCATAGAGCCATGACCATTTGATAGTACAAAACGGTCACGGTTCGCCCATTGAGGGTTAGTCGGGTTATGGTTGAAAAACTCACGCCATACCACATCAGCGATATCAGCCATCCCCATTGGCGCACCTGGATGTCCAGAGTTTGCTTTTTGCACAGCATCCATTGCCAATACACGAATTGCGTTTGCAATACGACGTTCGTTAAGCGGGGTTGTCATAGGTCAGAGTCCAAACAAATGATTTAAAGAGTAAGATGAATAGAATTCAAAGATAGGTGTATTGTCTTAAAAAAAGAGGAATGGGTAAAGCCTAATGGACAATATTTCGCTATTTATTCATCATCAATGTCTAATAAATGCGGGCATTGCCTAAAATCACAACAATTTCACTCAGAAATGCCTCTCTAGATTTTCTCCGGTTCAAATTCTACACGATAGAATCATCAATTTTAAAAACAAAGCTCGGCCACCCTATTCACTAATCAGAACAAACCGTTATCCTTGAGTATCAAACACATCACAAGATACATTTGTATTTTTTACATACAATTAAACATTCATGGTGAATTTTATTCACCTTTTTAAATTATTCATGAATTAGTACAAATTATAGATTATTTTCTGATACTTATTTTGAGCATTTTTATTTACCAACTTAACACCCAAGCCAAAAAAAACTCAAACAAACTATTGTTTTACAATTAGATATAACCAAAGCACAAAATCTCATGATACGCACCCATAAACTTTGAATCAGAACCCGTTATTTTGTCATTTCGAACTAAAAATAAACGCTATATCAATTTTTTAGATGCTTATATCAGATAAAAAGTCGTTGAATTGAAATAAATTCAGTCATTTTGGTCGTGTAGAACTGGCTCAAACGGCTAAGTCGATGTACCATATTGCGTCTTTTAAATTAACTGTGATAGGACTTATGCGCGAGTACGCTGTATTTACCTCGGAATCTGTAAGCGAAGGCCATCCAGATAAAATGGCTGACCAAATCAGTGATGCTATCTTGGATGCGATCTTAAAAGAAGACCCATATGCGCGGGTTGCTTGTGAAACGCTTGTAAAAACGGGTGCGGTAGTACTTGCAGGTGAAATCACAACAACTGCAAATGTTGACTTCGAAGCGATTGTTCGTCAAACCGTAAATGGCATTGGTTACCACCATTCTGACCTTGGTTTTGATGGTTCAACATGTGCCGTGATCAACATGATTGGTAAACAGTCACCAGAGATTGCTCAAGGTGTAGACCGTCAAAAGCCTGAAGATCAAGGTGCAGGTGACCAAGGTTTAATGTTTGGTTATGCAAGCCGTGAAACTGACGTGCTTATGCCTGCTCCAATTTCATATGCACACCGTTTAATGGAAAAGCAAGCTGAGCTACGTCGTAGTGGCGCTTTACCATGGTTACGTCCAGATGCAAAAAGCCAAGTGACTTTTGCTTATGAAAATGGCATGCCTGTTCGTTTAGACGCAGTCGTATTATCTACCCAGCACGATCCTGAAATTTCTCAAAGCAACTTAAAAGAAGCTGTGATTGAAGAAATCGTGAAAAAAGTGATCCCTGCTGAAATGTTCCATGCAGACACCAAATTCCACATTAATCCAACAGGAATGTTTGTGATTGGTGGTCCAGTGGGTGACTGTGGTTTAACAGGTCGTAAAATCATTGTAGACACTTACGGTGGCATGGCACGTCACGGTGGTGGTGCTTTCTCTGGTAAAGATCCATCTAAGGTTGACCGTTCTGCTGCTTACGCAGGTCGTTATGTTGCGAAAAACATCGTAGCTGCGGGCCTTGCTGACAAATGTGAAATTCAAGTGTCTTATGCCATTGGTGTGGCTGAGCCAACATCTATTTCGATCAATACCTTCAATACAGCAAAAGTATCTGAAGAGTTGATCATTGCATTAGTCCGTGAACACTTCGACTTACGTCCATACGGGATCACTCGTATGCTTGACCTCATTCAACCGATGTATAAGCAAACTGCTGCTTATGGTCACTTCGGTCGTGAAGGTTCAGATACAGCATTTACGTGGGAAAAAACCGACAAAGTGGAAGCACTTAAAGCTTCAGCTGGTCTATAAGTTTGATCCTAAAAGAAACCCGCTTAATGCGGGTTTTTTTATTTGAACTGATGGAAAATAGCCCATCAGTTAAGTCGTGAAGTCATTGAACCTCACTACTTGGGTTTGTTGTCATGATTGAGCACATCAAAGAGCGAAGTCACGGCAGCGGGTTCGCTGTTTCGGTCGGCCAAATAGACTTGTACAGATTTAACGATAATCGCTGCTGCAAGACATGCAACAATACAGAAAATCCAAAATCCAAAAGGACTTCGAATATTATGTGATCCACAGTTTGGACAGTCTTTATCTGTTGATGCGACAACTGTTTCACAACATGCGCAGTGGTATTGATAGAGCATGGCTTTACCCCCTTGTTTTTGTCCTTTCTTGTTTTTATTGTCCATCACCCTGCCTCACAGAATGTTAGATTCATTTATCTTATGTGAGTATTTGTTGAGACTCAAGCGCAATTCACCTGAAGTGATGTCAGCAACGGCTTACACTGAAAGATTAATCAATTGATTTAACGCATATTCCTCTTTATAACACCGAATCATGACAATTTCATTTTGTAACATAATAGTTTTTGACGTATTCCGTCATATTTGCTTAAAACCCTTTAGTTTTCTCGCGATTGTTTATTAAAATAAGATGCAACGATGAGGAAGAAAGAATGGTTCAGTTGATTAAAAAAGGCGGTTTACGCGAACGTGCCAACCGCAGTCGTAGCTATAAGGGCTCAGAAAATACCGAAGCGACATTGCAGCCCAACCGCTATGCGCAAAGTAAAAAAGACGAAGTGTCTAGCTTGGAACAGGCTCCATCATCTAAAGAGCTTAAAAATGACTTAGATGTAGATTGCGAGAGCATCGTACCAAAGCCATAAAGCAAAAATCAGGAACAACCCGCCAGAAAAAATGTCGATATAACTCCCTGAACGCTGATATGCCGCCTTAATTTTAGGTAATGACAAAAGCAGCATCAGCAGTGCAAAAGTCATAAAAGTTTGAATGGGAATAATGACCGCAAGTTGCATTTTTAAATAGGGACTTGCGCTAGAACTCAGTGCCAATGAAAACACACTACTGAAATAAATCAGCGTTTTCGGGTTAGACAAGTTAGTCAGCAAACCTGACATGAAATAATGGTTGGCATTGGGTGTAGGCAGTTTTTGACCATCATCTAGCAAGGCTTCTTGCTGCATTGTATTGAAACCAGCTTTCAACATTAGCCACCCCATACGTGCAAGGAACACACCACCAACTACCATCAATACCTGTTGAATCCATGGCATTTTTTCGATGAGTACGGTAAAACCTAACAAGGTTAAAACCACCCAAACGACGATGCCAACGGAAATACCTAAGATCGTTTTTAAAGTATTTTTTTGTGTGGTCGAAGCTGAACTTTTGGCAATCAGCAAAACATCAGGACCAGGACTTAGCTGCGCAACAAAATGCAATGCGCAAATCGTGAAAAGCAATGACATAAAAAAGCGGCATAAATTTTAAAAAATAATTATATCGTTTGTTATATTTATTTTAAATCATAAGCACTTAAAACATTTTCATAAAGATAAAAAAAGCCGAGTTAGAACTCGGCTTTAAAATTAGGCATGAAATTATTTATTCACATCTTTCATTTCAATTTTTTTCGCCTCTGGCGTAACTTCTCGTGCTTCGCCATCAATAATACTAGAGTCACGATAAGTTGAACCGCCCTGCTGTTGCTGCATTTCTTGCATCTGACGCATGATATCTGCAAATGGGTTTTGACCTTGAGCACCACCGCCCATGCCATTCATATCCCCCATCATGCCACCCATCATTTTTTCCATCATCGCTTGCTGACGTTTCATCATCACGTTCATCAGTGCACCTGTCATGGCTTTTTGCACTGCAGGAATAAGCAATAACACGGCAACCACGTCTGTCACCAAGCCAGGAATCAATAAAAGAAAACCCGCAATGATTTTTGGCAGATTGTTTGTTAATGCAGGATCTGCACCCATCTGGCCCGCTTGCATTTGCTGCATTTGTGGCATTAAACCTGCTGAATACTTACGAATCAGGCTCATACCAATAAAGAAAGCGGCAATAAACCAGAAGAACACGTACCACATGCTACCAACGAGGTCGCCCACGCCAATCCATACGAAGACTTCGAGAATGACACCAGCTAATATAAAAAGAAATAATTTCATGAAAATTAATCTAATCTCAACAAAATGAATAAGGTGCAAGAATCAAGTGCTCAATCTACATCAAGCTTTTTTGATACGCTTATGTAACAATATGGGCATATTATTTTTTTTAAAGGGCAAGCATGTCATTAATTATTGGTATTGACCCCGGTTCTCGCCTCACAGGCTACGGTATTATTCAAAAAGAAGGTCAAAAACTAATTTTTGTCGATGCTGGCACCATTCGTACCGAAGCTGCTGATATGCCTGAACGGCTAAAACGTATTTTTGCAGGGATTGATCGTATTGTAAAATTTCATGGCCCAACCGAAGCCGCAGTTGAGCAAGTATTTATGGCACAAAACCCTGACTCCGCACTGAAGCTGGGGCAAGCACGTGGTGCTGCTATTGCTGCACTGGTCAACCTTGACCTACAAGTTGCAGAATACACCGCACGCCAGATTAAACAGTCGGTGGTCGGTTATGGCGCTGCGGACAAAGAACAAGTACAAATGATGGTGATGAGACTCCTAAACCTGAGCATCAAACCACAGCAAGATGCCGCCGATGCTCTCGCTGCTGCCATCTGTCATGCGCATGCTTCAGGCAGTATGACCAAGCTTGCTGTACTCAATGCTCTTGGCGGTATGGCGCGCGGACGCAGCCGTAGTAGCTCTCGTCGACGCTAAGTGTTAAGTGACATAGTCTTTAAAGTCTTTACGCATTTCACGTACCGATGGTGCTTTGGGATAAGTTGCTATCAGCATTCTTCCCGAAATGCGTAAATTTTTCTTTTGAGCAGGATCGATACGTATAAAGACCAATTCTTCTGGCTCATTGCGATGGTTGATCTCACAAATCATAATGGTGTAGTTTTTTTCGATCACTTTATAACGACTAAATGCCTGCTGTACGATTTGCTTAAAATTTTTCTGTCCGCCTGCTGGTGCAAGTTGGGTATAAATCACCAACAGTATGCATGCACCAACCACCAAGGCCACCAGTAAGTATTTATCCATTCTTCCTCCCCTCTTTTACCATTATTCGAAGTCTTTAAATTTTAGGCTTGATTGCGTTATATCGCGTTTTCTTACTACTCAATAGTTCTTATGCTACTTCAATATTCTTACTTGGAAGCATTTACTTTATTTTCTTCTATCTGAAAAGAATTAAATAATTTTAAAGAATCACGCTGAATTTTTTCCCAATGTGGCAGAAGCTCCGCATGGAAATCTATATCCAAATTACTAGTATTAAAACCATAATTTGGTACATGACTATTTAATTCACACGCCGTAGCACCACTTGGATATGAAGCACACGCAATGACTACACCAATGCCTTTCCCGTTTTCTTCTTTCCAGTAAATTTTTTTAGAAATATTATCTTGCTCTCCCAAATCTATTTCATAAAGTGACAAACTTGCATTAAATTTCTTCTCCGAATTAATCTCACTTATGCTCATATCTTTTCGAGCACCCATCCGTTCACTTAAATAAAATTTCAATGAAGGCGTATAATCAAAAAACGTTTTGTCGTCTCCCCACTCATCCTTCCAAGTACCACGTTGTAATAGAGTGAAAGCGATGTCACTGTGTTGATTTGAGGAAAGCCTAAAACCTTCTGAAGGATGCATTTCTGGCCATTTCACAAGAAATGTGGCGTTACCGATTTGATCATTACAATCTTTGGTATTATGCAGCTCTCTATAGCCTTTCTCCCAGTAACTGACATCTTGATATTCAACTCTTGCAAAAAATAAATATCGTCGATCTATACGCATTTTCTGATCGCCAAAACTTCCGCACTCATAAGGTTTTTCTTTTAAGCTCGGTATATCACTTGGTTCTAATACGCTAACAATAACGCTCAAAATGACGATAATGATTGGTGACAATAGTATAAAGATCAAAAAATGTTTTAGCTGAATAGGCTTTCTAAGAAAATCTAAAATCATAAGTCATCTTATTTAATTATTCATTTTTTTCATGTACTCCTAAAATTAACACAAAGTATTTGAGATGTAGTATTTTTTATTCAAAATACCCATCATAAAAAAAGCCCATCAAATGAGATGGGCTTTTTTAGCAAGGACAAATACTTACTTCATGCTTGCAAAAACTTCTTTCGCTGCTTGCAGCGTAAATTCTATATCTTCATCAGAGTGAGCAGCTGAAATAAAGCCAGCTTCAAATGCGGAGGGTGCAAGGTTCACACCACGGTCTAACATACCGTGGAAGAACTTACGGAATGCATCGATATCACACTTCAGCATCGAGTCGAAGCTGGTAATGTCTTCTTGATCGGTAAAGTACAAACCAAACATACCGCCTACTTGTTGTGTTTTAAAAGCAATACCCGCTTCATCAGCCGCGGCTTGTAAACCTACAAGAAGTTTTTCTAGCTGCGCTGTCAATTTTTCATAGAAACCATCTTGGCGCAGGTGTTTAAACATCTCAATCCCTGCACGCATTGCAAGTGGATTCCCCGACAGTGTTCCAGCTTGGTAAACTTTACCCAGTGGAGCAATACACTCCATCACTTCTCGTTTCCCACCAAAAGCACCAACGGGTAAGCCTGCACCAATAATTTTACCCAAGGTGGTTAAATCAGGAGTCACGCCATAGTGAGCTTGCGCACCACCCAATCCAACACGGAAACCAGTCATCACTTCATCAATGATAAAAACAGAACCATGTTCATCACATACATCACGAATCGCTTGTAAGAAGCCTTCGATTGGTTTCACAAGGTTCATGTTCCCTGCCACAGGCTCCACAATCACCCCTGCAATCTCTGAACCAAACTTAGCAAAGCACTCTTTTAAAGTAGCAATATCGTTATATGGAAGAGTAAGTGTGTGTTTGGCAAAGTCGGCAGGAACACCAGCTGAAGTCGCTTCACCTTCGCCGCTGGTTAACAAACCTGAACCTGCTTTTACTAGCAGTGAGTCTGAATGACCGTGGTAACAGCCTTCAAATTTTACAATCTTGTCACGACCTGTATAACCACGCGCAAGACGAATAGCTGTCATGGTAGCTTCAGTACCTGAGTTGGTCATACGAACCAGCTCAATTGACGGCATAATTTCGCAAATAATGTCGGCTAAAGTCGTTTCATGTACGGTAGGCGCACCGAAACTTAAACCATCCACTGCAGCATTTTGAACTGCTTTAATAATTTCAGGATGAGCATGACCTAAAATCATTGGTCCCCATGAGCCCACATAGTCTACATAGCGCTTACCATCCACATCGTACAAGTATGCACCTTGCGCCTTTTCAATAAAGACAGGCGTTCCGCCTACGCTATTAAATGCACGTACAGGTGAGTTCACACCACCCGGAATATGTTTGCTTGCTTGTTTAAACAATTGTTCTTGCTTTGGAGATAAGCTCATGAAGTTACTCAACTCAAAAAATAAAAAAACATCTAAAAACGCTTAAGCTTTAGATGCAAATAAATCAGCCCACTGTTCTATACGATCAGGAATCGCAGACATTGATAGCCCTAATATATCACTAATCACTGCGCAAAGGTCGGCACCAGCTTCGATCACTTCACCTGAATTTTCAACTGTTAAGCCACCAATCGCACAAATCGGCACATTCAATTTGGCTTTGGCTTCTTTTAAAGTCTCTAAGCCAATATTGCCAGCCTCTGGCTTGGTCTCAGTTGCGTAAATTGCACCAAAAGCGACGTAAGTTGCACCTTCAGCAATCGCCTTTTCAGCCAGCTCAATCGAGTTCAAACACGTACGACCAATCACCGCATCTTTTGGCAGGCGTGCGACAGCTTCGGCAACTTCGCCATCACCTTGCCCTAAATGCACACCAACGCCGTATTTAACGGCCATTTCTAAGTCATCATTGATCACAAAAGGAACACGATACTCAGCGCACATCGCTTTCATATACTCGACTTCGTAAGCCTGTTCTTCTTTGGGTACTTTTTTACGGCGATACTGCAAAATGGCAACTTCACGTGTTGCCATTGCACCTTCTAATTTAGCCAAAAGTAGCTCTAAAGGATCATCATTTGTAATTAAATATAAACCGCGCATTTAACTCTACCTTTGGGTTATGTCGTTCTATTATAAAGCTAAAGGCGACTGATGCTTTAATGAATTGGAACTGAAAATGCGTTGCTTTGCACAAAAATCCCGCGACCAAGCTCAGGCTATATAAAAATACCTATTTTCAGTGATAGTCGCCCCACCGCTTTCGCAGTTTAATGGATACAGAAAGCAACAAGAATAAAATAAAAATAACAACTTTATAACAAGAATAAGAGACACGCAGCGATCTGATACGGCTTTTTAGCTTTTTAAACCAGTGATGTTGAAATAACATCATAAAAGCTAAAAAGCCGCATATTTTAATTAACGTCCATATAAAAAAAGCCTAGAGAAGGTCGCTCTAGGCTTGGAAAACTAAAAGCACTTTAAAGTTCAAAGCACTTATATATTATTTGATGAAAATATAATCAACGACCTCATTATTAGAACATTAACTCATACTTTGCAACTGTTAATTTCAAGCTTTTCATAAAACTTTCATGATGAAGTCACAAAGTGCTTCACTAACTTGGAATTTTATCCAAAGCACGATCTTGTAAGCTTAAATTTCCACGTAAAACATCGGAAAACATGCGCCAGTCAGAAATAAAACTATACAAAGGCTGTTTAAAACTGGCTGGCTTATTTTTTTCAAAAACAAAATGACCTACCCACGCACAGGCATAGCCAGAGACTAAGCCGTATATAAAATAACGCGGCTTGCGTTTAAGTATGGCTTTAGAGAAAAAGTACAGTCCAATTGAACTGCCCGCAACGTGTAGCCGACGACTCATGATGTTGCGGTGCTCTGTTAGATAAAAACGATAAAACTGGTGATAGTCCTTAATCGGCAATTGAAAATTAGGTTCAGCGTCGTGTTCCTGTTTCGGTTCAACCTGAGCATTCATCTGTCATCATCCTGATGTTTTTCTATCAACATAACTGAAAATATGCAATCTGCAAAGTGCAATCGCCTCTGGGAGCGCGTCCACTAAAAACAGAATTGTTTTTTGATCAATCTCGCACTGCAACTTTGTTTTATTGTGTCGTCAAGTCTTACATACTGTCTCTTTTTCGCTACAATCCAGTGGTCCATTGGTGTGCCTTTAGCGCACATAAAAACAAACTACAGATCATGCATCTAAATACATAAAGGCTTGGCACTGACCTAGCCCCTCAAATTAGGAATTTTTCATGGTTGAAATTGAATTAAAATTTCAGATTAGCGAAACACGACGTACCGCCCTTCTTAAAGCTTTAGATCCTAAAAAATCTGAAACGATTCAACTTCAAGCCAAGTATTTTGACACGCCTGATCGCCTCTTGGCCCAACACGGCGCTGCTTTGCGTCAGCGTCTTGAAGGTACTTGCTGGATTCAAACACTCAAAGCCGCAGGTAAAAGTCATTTACACCGTTTTGAACATAATCATAATTTGGGTGAGTTAGAGTCATCTCCTGAACTGGACTTAAGCATTTATGAAGCTATTCCAGAGGCTCAGCAAATTTTAAACCAAGCTTTAGGAGTGGACGCAGCTGCGTTAAAGCTAACCTTTGAAACGGACATCCAACGTACCTATCGCGTCATTGAGTTTGAAGATGCTGAAATTGAAGTCTGTTTGGATGTTGGTGTGGTTCGTGCATCTGGTCGAGAACAGACCATCCATGAGGTAGAGTTTGAACTCAAATCAGGCTCTGTTCAGTCGCTTTTGGCCTTTAGTTTTGAATGGGTGAAGAAGTATCAACTGTGGTTAGATGTCCGCAGCAAAGCCGAAATGGGTAATCTACTGGCACTTGAGCAAACCGTAAGTCCAGCACGTTTTGAAAAAGAGTTTGTCTTATCGAAAAAAGAAAGTGCGGCACATAACCTGAGTTTGTTGATTGGTCAGCAAATGCAACATTTACTGCCAAATATTGCTGCAATTTCAGCAGGTGTTGCTGAGCAAAGCCATATTGACCAGGCTCAAACCGCTTTAGAGCACTTACAACTAACCTTGGCTTTGTTTAAAGACTGGAATAGCAATATTTCTGATAAATGGGCGATGCAACTTGCTGCATTTAAGCATCAGTTTGATCATTTACAACATTTGCAGCATATGCAAAGTACCCTAGGCGCTTTTCTTCAGAATCCAACCACTACAGAAAATCTTGCCAAAGACATTTTATATGCTCAAGAAAAGCTTGGAAATTTAGTTAAATCGACGCAGAACGTGCATCATTATCTTGAATTATTGACCTTTAGTTTAAGTTCACATGATCAGGTACAAAAGCAGGATTTAAAAACCTATGCGCACAATACCCTGCAAAACCAATATCGACAGCTACAAGAAAGCTTAAATGCTGCGGATATTAGCCACTTTGAAAGCTTAGATGTATTGGCACAGAAAATTAAGGAATTGAAGTTTAGCTTTCCTATTTTAACATCCATTTATGATGTGAAAAATTTGCAGAAATACAGTAAAGCGTTAAATGATGCCCAACAAGCCGCACATGAATATCAAATCTTGGCGACTTCAGCTACATACATTCAACAGACCGAACTTGAAGCCAGTGATTGGTTTGTTTTGGGTTGGCTCACGGCAAAGCTTGAAGTTTATGCCGATAAACTTTTAGAAGCGACAGAACAGTTCTTAGTTAGCCGTAAATTCTTAAAATAACGCTCTGTATCCCATAGCAGTCATGTTAAATACATGACTGCTATCGACTCTCCATGAGGCTTGATAAGCCCCAAAACCACGATAGACAATCGTGGTTGGTGGCATGGATGTCACCAATTTATCTGTGATAAAAAAACATTATCAGAACAATACAGGCTTTCTATCACTTTTCATCTTTAAGAAGATATAGCTATGCACCCCTACTTAACGTCGAGTTATAGTCACTTCACGGCGACAATCCATACTTATTAACCCTGCATGTTTCTCAACCACGATCTTATTTTAAAAGTGACATCTAGCCCACTATTTCTGCTCTTTTAGCTTATACCTATTCAAAACTGGTCTTTTTTTGCTCAATTTAGCATATAGTAAAACGTAGATTGTCATGAGTCAGGGCTATGCAAGAGATTGAGTTTAAGTTTCAAGTTCCAGTTAAGAAGCGTAAGGCCTTGCAAAAAGCCTTTACACTGCTCAAGGCTGAGCCGATTCATTTAGCAGCCCAATACTTTGATACAGCGGATCAAACACTTGCTAAGCATTGCATCGCGATTCGACGTCGGCAGGAAAATGATGAATGGAAACAAACCTTCAAAGCAGTGAATACCGCAAAAGCATTGAGTCGCTTTGAACTTGAATTTGATATAGAGCCACCTGAGACGACTACACTCGACTTAGATAACTATAAAAAAGATTATTCCGCTATCTACAAAAAATTAAAACGCGCTTTGGGGCTTCCACTTCCAACCCTTGAATTGCTCTTTGAAACCAAGATCCAACGTTTACGCGTTTTGCAGGATGTTGGAAGTAGTACAGTTGAAATTGCTCTCGATATTGGCAAAATTTTTAAAGAACAAAACAGTGTTGATATTTTCGAGATCGAATTTGAATTAAAACAAGGATCAACAGAGGATTTGATCGCATTTATACGACCTTGGGTTCAAAAATACCAACTGAGTCTCGACACACATAGCAAGTCAGACTATGGCCTTCTAGCTGTTCGTCAGCAAAGTTGCTTTCCTGCACAGTATCAAACACTTCTTCTACTGAACAGAAGCTCAAGAGAAACTGAAGCGCTACAAAGCATAGTGGCCAATTGCTTACAGCACTTACTTCCGAATGCCAGTTCAATTGCTCGACAGCAGTACTCCACTGAGCATGTGCATCAGGCCCGCGTGGCAATCCGCCGCTTACGTACCGCACTGAAAAGTTTTGCTGCATGGTCGGAGGACATTCAACCACACTGGAAAAAGGAACTCACCACTATTTTTCAAGCCTTAGGTGGAACACGTGACATCGATGCGCTAAACGAAGACTTACTCCCTCAACTGATTGAGGCAGGTTATCCTTTAGACCATCTTGCTCCAAATACAGAAGCCATCACTGATGTCTGCGCCCTATTCCAACGAGCAGAAACGACGCAACTTTGGCTTGAATTAATTTTATTTACAGAGCAAGAACTAGATTCGCCTTCAAAAAGCAAACTGAAAAAACATGCACTCAAAGTGATACAAGCTTTACACCATAAAATATGCGCACATGCCGAGCACTTTAGCCAGCTTGAAGATGAGGAAAAACACCGCGTTCGTAAGCAAGTCAAACAACTGCGTTATAGCATTGAGTTTGTGGCGTCTTTACTCGATGCAAAAGCATTAAAAACCTATTTAAAAAAACTCAAAGCAGTTCAGGAAAGCTTGGGGCACTATAATGATTTGGTGGTTGCAGATGCCTTATTTCAACAAGCCCCTGAACCAGAAGCTGCTTATAGTTTTGCCACAGGATGGATCGCCGCGGAAAAAAATAGAATGCTGAAATTGGTTGAACAACAGCTGATGCTGTTCAGTCAAACCAAAAAGCTGAAATAGTCTTTTAAATTAAAATATAGATCAGCAGCGAAAAGTTCTTCTATAGGTGAATTCCCTGTCTACACCTAAGTTAACGATACTTTCCGTACACCTTCCACGTATTGTTATCTGCTAAGGGGGCGTTATAGCTATCACTGCGCTGCTTACGTGGTTTGTCTCGTGCATCGACCAGTTCAAAGTGTGCTTCGGTACTTAACACGATACCATTTACATAAAATCGGGTACGGGTATATTCACTCTGCCCATGCTGAAACACATAGGTTCTGAGGTCAATAAATTCCCTATGCGCAACCAAGGCGGCGTTATCATCGCTGTCCAACCAAGCGCGCATGGCTTGGACTTGCTCTGGCTCAAACTGCCCACATTTTTCGATTAAGCTTGCAATACCGCGAAAACTTTTAGATTCTTTGGCGCGGGTTTTATTAATCCGAATACGATCGACGTGAAAATAAAACAGCGGTAAGTTCAAATGACTAGGTAAATGAATTGCATCCAACACTTCATCTTCCATAAAAGGTTGGAACAAGTCTTGTGCCCGCTCAATCAAACCCATCCACTGACGGTAGTAGTCCTCAACTTCCGCTTTCGTGCCATAGTAGATCGGTAAGCCTTCGACATTGGCTAAATTTTGTGGTGGCCAAATGTTTTGACGCAATAAAGCAATATCACTTTTTAAACTTTGTACCGCAATCGCGTCTTGCATGGATATTCTCTATTTTATTGCTTAGGCTATTTTTAGATTAAGGCAAAGGTTTAGTTTCTGCAAGGCTTTGCCTATAATGCAGTCTGAGTTATTTATGTATTTTAGGACAAGTTCATGGTTCAGAAGATTGAAGCAACAGATGTAACCGAAGAAGAAGCGTTGAATGCTGCTTTTTTTGAACGTGCAGATGAATTTATTAAGCAAGCCAACGATTTTTGTCGCACTGAAAAAGGTTCACAAGTGAAACCTGCTGAAATACGTGGCCAAGTGAGTGCTGCGATGTTGTTTGGTACAGCCCGTTTTAACACGTGGGTGGCAGCCAACAACTTTAAAGATGGCGATGAAATGCGTGATGCCAAAGAACAAGTGATGTCTTATATTTTGCAGCAGTTCCAAATGATGCTTGAAGACAACTATGACGAATATTGTGAACAGTTTGAAAACTACCTTCGTTTCCGTCATAACGAAGAATTTCATGCCAACAAGCATGACCACAAACACGATCACTGATCAATCCAAGCCTGCTTCGTGCAGGCTTTTTTCATTTCGTCGTATTTGAAACGAAATACAATGTTGCAACACCTCAATTTACAGTAAGGTAATCGCTAAGGAATATGACTTAGGGAAGAACATGCAGCATTTGGACTTTGCACTCATCGATCCACACATCCATCAGTGGGACCCCTATAACACGCCACATGCAGCGGCTTTGGCAGTCAAATTATTGGGTAAGCATCCTAAGCTTTTGGACAAAATGGTTCGTTTGGTGAAACCTAAAGATCTGATTGAAACCCTAGGCCTAACCCGTCATATCACACGTCCTTATTTGCCCCAAGACTATAAACTCGATACTGGCCCATACACAGTAGAGCAAGTGGTACATGTTGAAGCCAGTTGGCATCACAGCAAAGGTAAAGGTGTGGTTGAGGAAACTCAGTTTATCGAGTCTTTAGCTTTTGGGGCAGATACGGTCAAATTGGGTGGCATTGTCGCAACAGCTGACCCACGTGATCGTAACTTTAAAAAGATCCTAAAATTACACCATAAAGCTTCACCACACTTTCGTGGTATTCGTAAAATGGCGTCTTTTCATGAAGACAAAGCAATCCATGCGTGGACAGATGAGCCACACTTATATCGCAATAAAAAATTTCTCAAAGGCTTCGAAGTACTGTCCCAATACAACTTGAGTTTTGATGCTTGGGTTTATTCGACACAGCTTGAAGATGTAATTTATCTGGCCAAGCAGTTCCCAGAAACTTCCATTGTGCTGGATCATTTGGGTACACCCGCAGGTTTATTTGGCCCAATTGGTGCAAATACAGGGATGACACAAACGGCGCGGGAAAATATTTTCTTTCGTTGGAAAGACGACTTAGCTGAGCTTGCAAGCTGTCCAAATGTCTATACCAAAATGTCAGGGCTCTTCATGCCTGTATTAGGACATCGCTTTCATAAAGAAGGTCGACTGGCGTCTAAACAAGAAGTCTTTGACCTTGCACATCCCATGATTACACATGCCCTCGCCTGTTTTGGCACCTATCGGGTGATGTTTGCCTCTAACTTTCCGATGGATTCGGTCAGTACATCGTTGGTGAATATTATCGATGCCTTTAGCGATGTCGTCGCAGCCTATGACCCTGATGCTTTAGAGCGCGTATTCCATCACAATGCCAAACAGTTTTATCGGCTTTAATTGAAAAAATAAGAAAACTAATTTCTAAAAGCTATAACAAAAAGAACCCCTCAATTTTGAGGGGTTCTTTTAAATGAAAACTGAAATCTTTACTTTTTCAGCGCTGGTTGCGCTTTGCCATATTGGTCAGCCATCACTTCAACCAACTGATCCAGCTTAATATACTTCTGAATCACTGCATCAACATCAGCTCTACTGATTTTGGCCAATGCTAAATCACGCTGCTCACGATCCAGTAAAGTACGATTACGTTTCATTTGAGGAATCAGCATGCGATGGATATTGCGACTATCTTCAAGTGCAGTCACACGTTTTTTCAAAATATCGGCCTTGGCAGCTTCCACTTCCTGTTCAGTAACGCCTTTTGCCAGTAACTCATTCAACACTTTATAGACCGCCTGAGACACTTGAGCCGATTTACCTGCGCTATAGTTTGCATCAATCGTCAGCGCTCCTGACTCCGTCCAGTCATCCAGCGAAATGCTGCTGCCAAAACCATAGACCAAGGCATTCTTTTCACGTAGCTCTTGCGCCAAACGAGAAGATAATTGCGACTCACCTAAGATGTGCTCGAGTACCTGTAAAGCAGGTGCATCTGGGTGGTATGTACCCACAGGGAACGTCATAATGCTCTGATAGCTACCAAACTCACGCTGCTCTGACAGTGCATGTACACGCTGCGCTTTATATGCAGTAAAGTCAGAAGTAATTCGCTGATAAGGCGCTGCCGAATTCCAGTTTGCAAAAGCCTGATTTAAAGTCTTTTTCATCTTTTTCGTATCAATCACGCCCGTTACCGAAATTTGTGCATGATTCATCGCAAAAAACTGCTGATACAGCTGTTTAACCTGAGCTTGTGTTGCGGCCTGATACTGCTTCTTGACATATTCAGGCTCGAAGTGATGTCGAATATCCCCAATTGGATAAGTTTCAAGTAAACGAGCAATGGTTAAAGCCGCTACAGTTTCAGGTTCTGTATATGGTCGATCTAGACTTGCTAAGCTTTGTGACTTAATCAAATCAAACTGGCTTTGTTCAAAGGTTGGATTTTTAAGGACATCAATCACGAAGTTAAAAAATTCATCAAACTTTTCTTTCTTCGCCACGATTGAAATATTAATCCCATTGCCATTACTTGCTGCACTTGCACCACCACCCGCATCGATCGAGTGGTCAGCAATATCTTGCAAACTATATTGAGTTGACGCTCTGAGCAGTAAATAAGAAGTCAGGTCTAATAACTCTGCTTTATTAAACAAACTTTCTGCTGTACCAAAGTCAATCGAAATGGTGGCATAGGTCTTATCGTCACGCGTAGTACTTGGGTACAGCGCATATTGCATGCCATTTTTTAACTTGCCACGCTGAATTTGTTTTTCAGCACTTTCTAAATATTGCTTTGAGCTTTTTACATATCCAGCCACTTCTGCCTTATACGCACTGACATCTTTCAATGGTTCTTCAGCCACTGCTTGTTGGTCTAAAGTTTTTGCTGGGGTCGCTGCTGCCGCTTGTTCAAGTGCTTTTTTCTGATCTTCTGGGGTCGGTAAAATAGTGCCTGAAATACGATGCTCGGGTACTAAAAAGTCATCTAAACGTTGGTTCACATCAGTAACGCTGAGCTGTTGTAACTGTTGCTGATCTTTAAAGTATTGTGTCCAATCACCATTGGCAGAAACCACATAGTCACTGAGCATGCCACCGACTGCTGTTGCACTGCTGAACATGCTTTCTTGGGCATTTTTAATCATGCTCTTCACACGGTTGAGCTCAACCTCGTTGAAGCTTGGTGTTTTTTCTACACCAGTAACCAAAGCCGACTCGACTTTTTTCACATCATGGTTGGGGGCATAAACTGCGCCCATAAACACCATATTAAAATCTTGGTCTAACCATGTGGTCGACTGAACTGCTGTCGCCGTTCCCGTTTCTACAATGCTTTGGTACAAATGCCCACTGGGTTGCATGGTATATAAATACGGTGACACCGCCAACGCGGTCTTAATGTTCTCGTTTTTACCATTCAGGTAGATATTATATTTGGCTAAGTTACTGCCTTTTTTCACCACAAACTGGCGATCTTTAATCTTACTGGCATCTAAGACAGGCACTTTAACTTTCGCAGGCACAGCGCGCGCTTTAATCGCACTAAACTTTTCATCAATCTGCTTCAGTACAGCGGCTTGGTCAAACTTACCCGAAATGACAAACACCGCATTATTCGGTGCATACCAGTCACGATAAAACTTATTCAGTTCAGCCATTTTGATTGACTGTAACTCGTTTAAATCACCAATCGGTAAACGCCCTAAATATTGATTGCCATAAGCGGACTTCCACATCTGATCCATGAGCACTGAAAAAGGCTGATCCATACGGACTTCACGCTCGCGTTTTACAATCGCGATTTCAGACGGTACATATTTTTCTTGGAGCACCAAGCCGTCCATACGCTCAGCTTCAAGATGAATCAGCTCATTAATCGCATTTTGTTCAGGACGAACTACATTAATATATTTGGTTGAATAATAGTCCGTGCTGGCATTATTCATTAAACCGTATTGATCTAAACGGCGCTGAAACTCGTCCCCAGGAACATTTTTAGTTCCCTTGAACGCTAAATGTTCCAGTAGGTGCGCCAAACCGCCCTTACCTTTGGGATCGTTCAATGAACCAGTCAAATAGACCATGTTCATATACACTTTATTTTCTTTATCGTTTGGCGCAAGAATAATACGTAAACCGTTATCTAATTTATATTCTTCAATTTTCTGTTCCGATTTTACCAATACGGGTTGTGCCCATACTGTGCCCCCAAAGCCAAGTAGCAATACCGACAAACTCAATGTTTTAAAACGCATTAACATTATTTTTCCAAATAATTCGACAAAATATGAATGATTCTCAACATCATAGAGGAAAGTGAAATTATTTTTATAGTAATTTGGTGAAAAATAGCATTTTAATCAATGCTTATTTTTCACCAGTAGTTTTAATTTAAGAGAATTACAACTTAATCTAAGTAAAGTTCAGCCGTCATATATAACTTGGCATAGCCAGAAATTTGGATTCGTGTTTCAGACTGAATATCACAGTAAAGCAATCCTCCACGGCTCGATGCCTGATAGGCAATCAATGAGGTTTTACCCAACTTCTCCGCCCATAGTGGTGCAAGACCTGTATGCATGGAGCCTGTCACAGGGTCTTCATTGATGCCTTTATGCGGTGCGAAATAACGCGCGATATAGTCATAGTCTTGAGACGTTGAAGTCAGGGTAACATCCAAGTTTTCAGCAGTAATCGCAGTACTGACTTTATGCTTTTCTGCCAGTTGACGAATTTTATCTAAGTTCGGTTTGGCATCCTTAACGGCCTGCTCAGACTCACACACTAAAATATAAGCCTGTGGGTTTAAATAGACTTCTTTAATTTCACAATCGACCAATTCATGAATTTCCGCAGGATAGTCTTCTAACTTTTGCGGTGCACGAATTGGAAAATTCATATGAATCTTGCCATCAACATCTTGATCAATGATAAAAACACCCAAGTCTTTCACATGAAACTGGATACGTTTAGCATCGGTATAATCCCGAAACAGGACGAAACTACTGGCTAAAGTCGCGTGCCCACAAAAGTCCACTTCAACCTGAGGAGTGAACCAGCGAATTTCATAGTTTTCAGCATCAATCACTTTCACAAAAGCCGTTTCTGCCAAATTATTTTCCAAGGCAATATTCTGCATCAAATCTACTGCTAACCATTCATCACGCACAATCACAGCGGCAGGATTACCTTTGAATAATTCAGTTGTAAAGGCATCGACTTGATACATTTTCATCGTTTTTCTCCTAAATTGAAGCTTTATTTTGCAAAAAACTGAGTAAAAAAGTAGATACAGTTTTTAGTCATTTATGGATACACGCCCAATAAAAAGAAGCCTAATCATGAAGATAGGCTTCTTTTCAGTTCATAAGCTATATATTTCTCAGCTTAGACTTCTTTTAAGTCCACATTGTCTTGCTCAAAAATACGCTTATCCGTTTGACCTAAGACTTGACTGGTCACAACACCTGCGGTCATAGAACCATTCACATTCAAAGCCGTACGCCCCATATCAATTAAAGGCTCAATTGAAATAAGCAGTGCAACCAAAGTCACAGGCAAGCCCAGCATCGGCAGGACAATCAGTGCTGCAAATGTTGCTCCACCACCTACACCTGCCACCCCAATCGAGCTCAAGGTCACGACACAAACCAAAGTCAAAATCCAAAGTGGATCGAGCGGATTAATACCCACTGTCGGTGCAACCATAACAGCCAACATCGCAGGATACAGCCCCGCACAGCCATTTTGCCCAATGGTCGTACCAAATGATGCTGAAAAGCTGGCAATCGACTCAGGTACGCCCAGACGTCGTGTTTGCGCTTCAATATTTAAAGGAATACTGGCAGCACTTGAACGGCTGGTAAATGCAAAGGTCAGCACAGGCCAAACCTTTTTAAAGAACTGAATTGGGTTCACGCCTGTGAGCGCCAAAATCACGGCGTGCACGATAAACATAATCGCCAAACCGATATAAGACGCAACCAAGAAGCCACCTAAGTTTAAGATGTCTGCCATTTTAGAGTTGGCCACAATATTGGTCATGAGTGCGAACACACCATAAGGCGTGAGCATCATAATTAGACGCACCAACTTCATGACCCACGCTTGCAAGATATCAATTGCAGACAACAGCTTTTGCCCTTTCTCAGCATCCGCTTTCATGAGGTTCAAGCCTGCAATGCCTAAAAACACTGCAAAAATGACTACACTGATAATTGAGGTTGGATGTGCCCCTGTCAGCTCGGCAAAAGGATTGCTCGGAATAAATGACAGAAATAAATCAGGCACTTGCAAGTCAGCCACTTGCCCGACATAGTCAGTTTGAATCGTATTTAAACGTTCAGTTTCTTGTGTCCCTTGCACTAAACCTGCCGCAGTTAAGCCGAACAGATTGGTCACCACCACACCGACAAATGCAGCAATCGCTGTGGTAAATAACAAAGTCCCAATACTGATAAAACTAATTTTACCCAATGAACCCGCATCGTGCAGCTTAATCACAGCGCCTAAAATGGAAACAAATACCAAAGGCATCACCACCATTTGTAGTAGTTTGACATAGCCTTTACCGACCAAATTAAACCACTGTACCGACTCTTGCAGTACAGGCGAATGCGTACCATAAAACCCATGTAAAGCGAGACCAAAAACAATACCGAGACAGAGACCTGCCAGTACTTTCTTCGCTAAACTCCAATCGGTTTTACGGGTTCGGCCCAGTAAAAAAAGCAATGCAATAAAAATGATGACATTGACGATTAAGGGGATATTCATATTGTTTCCCTAAATGATGCTGTCATAATTATAAATCAAAATTTAAACGGGCTTACTGTTTTGCGCCATATTCCACGCTGAATGTACAAATTTAGACTGAATTGGCAGTTTTAGAATGTGGTATAAAGCATTTAAACGGCTGTTAAAGTGTTCTTTTACATGAATCAATCTTTGCTTAATCCTCACATTCTGCCCGTCCCTTTAGAAAAAGCATATCGGCTACTCAACCACGGCCCAACCGTGCTGGTTTCCAGTCAAGATGATGAAAGCACCGATGTCATGGCCGCGGCTTGGGCATGCGCCCTAGAGTTTAGCCCAGCCAAAGTGACGGTCGTACTCGATAAATCGACAAAAACCCGCAGTATTATTGAAAAATCGGGTTTGTTTGCGCTGCAAGTCCCTACACTTAAACAGCTGAAAATGGTCTACGCACTGGGCATGATCAGTCAATATGATGCTCCTGAAAAGTTACGTCAGTGTGGGGTCGAACTTTTTCAGTTTGGTCACAGCCCAATTCCAGTGGTTGAAGGCTGTAGTGCATGGATTCTGTGTGAACTCATTCCTGAACCGCATAATCAGCAGCAGCATGACTTGTTTATTGGCAAAGTCATTGCCGCTTATGCAGATGATCGTGTTTTTAGAGATGGCCATTGGTACTACCATGAAGCCGCAGATGAATGGAAAAGTATCCATCATGTTGCAGGCGGGCATTTTTATACCATTGGTGATGCAGTGGATATCAATCAACTCAAAGATACTGATTAAATTGACTGCGCCTTTACTCCGCTCGACTAAAGGTGGACATCACCCGATTGTTTTATTGTAAATTTCATCTTATAGTTCAAGTGTATTTTTTAAACAAATAGTCAAATTATGATGAACAGGACGTTCTCAAGCACCGTACAACTGAGTCTCTTTCTCTGCCTGAGTATGTGCTTGGGAATTGGCATCTTACGTTTTTCTTATACCGCGCTACTGCCGTCCACTCGCGAAGCCTATGAATGGTCACACAATTTCGCCAGTCTACTCGGTAGTGCCAATCTGCTGGGTTATCTGATCGGCGCGTTCTGGGCGATGAAGTTGCCACAAAATGCAAAAATGCCGATCTATATCATTTTTGCTGCGCTCTTTGGTTCAATCAGCCTGTTTGCCTGTGCATTTGCGCATTTTAATGAAGTCTGGTATTTGGTGTGGCGCATCATTTCAGGTATCGGCGGTGGTTTGCTGATGATTCTATCGCCCAGTATTGTGGCACAGTGCAGTGAGTTACAGCACCGTTTTAAAATTAATCTCATTGGATTTAGCGGAATAGGAATTGGTGTATTGGCAGCCACGCTGTTTATGCCGTATTTAGACCGTATTGCAATCAGTAGCGCATGGTTCATTCTCTGTGGCTTTGCATTTGTCATTACATGGTTATTATGGATACTGGTTCGTCCTTTCCAAAAGCAACTGCACAGCATCCCTACAAGCCAGCCCCAAACTCATACAGTGAATAAAATTTACTATAGCTTACTCATTGTTTATGCCTGCAGTGCCTTTGCGTATATTCCCCATTCTTTGTTTTGGATTGATTACTTAAGCCATGTTTTAACGCTAAATTTATATTGGATCAATTTTAACTGGATTTTATATGGCTTAGGCAGCGCTTTGGGTGCAGCGACAGCTTATGCTTTAGCACGTAAATTTGGCAACTTTCTGGCTTTAAAGATTTTATACAGTGTCTATATTGCGGCAGTTTTTATTGCGGTTCTGAGTTTCTCGCCTGTATTTACGCTCCTGTCTTCATTTCTCACAGGCCTACTGAACCCTGCGGTGGTCTTTCTCACCTCCTACACCATCTTACAACTCTACGGCTTGGCCTATAAAAAGTTGTGGAGTATGGCAACACTCAGCTTTGCAACGGTCCAACTGGTCGGTGGTTTAAGTTTTAGTACCTTGCAGCATTTGGGTTGGTCATATCACTTTCAGTTTATGCTTGCTGCGGGAGTTCTCGGTTTAGGAACATTGCAACTATTTTACTTTACCCGTAGGACATCCACCTCCAATCCAACAACTAAAAAAGAAGCCTTTTAATCCTTCACATAGAAGGAAATCGAAAAAGAGTTGTAGGTTCCGTTATAAAGGGCCGTCCATGTTAAATACCTGTGATATTTTTAACTTACCTCTAAATACTACAAATGTACGGTTTAAGTATAAGAAAAGAACCCAATTGATGTGCCTTCTATAACCAATACAATTCACGCATTCAAACTTTTACAGCTGTAGATCAAAGCTCGGTTATTTCAATGCATTTAAAGTTAAATACGGATAAGGATTTACGGCTCCTTTTCCAGTCCTATAAATTCCATAGTGCAAATGTGGTGGCGTATTCTTGGCATTGCCCGTGTTCCCGACATAGCCCAATACTTCTCCCACTTCAACCCAATCACCCGTTTGAATATTAGGCGCATAAGCATCTAAATGTGCATAGTAGTGACGGCTTAAGTTTGGTCCCATTACCCATACTACTTGTCCACCTAGACTATTGAGGCCGACATCCAAGACAATGCCTGATGTAGCGCTTAAGACAGGTGTACCACGTTTAGCGAAGATATCAATACCTTGATGTTTTCGGCCCTGACCACGTGCAGCCCCCCAAGTGTCCTGTATCTGCTTATGGCTTACACCTTGTACAGGCACATTTAAGTTTTTCTCTAAAGGTGTCTTATATAACTGCCAATATAAATATGGATAACTCAAACCTGCTGCTTCACCCGAAGCGGGTGGCTGACATCCACTCATCAGCAGACTTGTACTTAAAATAGCTCCACTCAGAACTAAACGAGACATGATTCAACTACTCAGCTAATTTTTAGATATTAAAATAAGATAAAGTTACCTTTTCATACTAAATGCCTCATATATTGAAAGATATCTTATATATGTAACGGCAAAGCCCTCATATAAAATGAGGGCTTTGCTTCAAATAAACCACGTAAAACTACTTACGCTTCTTCAGTTTTTTCTCTAAGGCTTTCAGCTTAGACTGATGCTTAGAGATCTTTTTTAAACGTGCTTTGATCTTCTGTTTTAATGTTTTCACAACATTATTCGACATAGGGTCCTCCTTTGGTTCAACTCCCTTTGATCGATTCTTCCTTGAAATGCCTTTAACATTCGTTCATGAAATAGCAATACGCCTAGCGTTGTTGCTGATCTGGGTTCGGTTGTTTTTGATTCGGTTGTTTTTGCGGATTTTGCTGTTCTTGTGGCTGGTTCGGCTGTTGCTGTTGTTGCTGCTGATCTTGCTGTTCTTGGGGTTGATTCGGCTGTTGTTGACGTTGTTGCTGATTATTTTGTTGTTGATTAGCCATGAGACTACTCCTTTTTCATCATTTGCCGTAGTTGACAAGTCCCACCTTACAGTAATAGGGAGAAAACCCAAGCCATAAGCTGTATCAAGGTGATTCAATGTAATTACATATATAAATTATGGTTAAGAATCAACTCCCCCTTATTATTCAGCCTTACCTATACTCACTCAAAACACTGATCCCTTAACCTAGCCTTACATTGCAATCATATTTCCACAGCTATTCTCAAGCCAACAAAAGAAAACCCGCAGTATATGCTGGTTTCTATCATTTTTAGCTTAAGGCTTATTCCATATTCGCAATAATAGCCTCACCAAACTCCGAACAACGCAATAAGGTCGCATTCGGCATTAATCGCTCAAAATCATAAGTGACTGTTTTCGCCTCAATTGCCCCTGAAATGCCTTTAATAATCAAATCTGCCGCCTCTACCCAGCCCATATCCCGTAGCATCATTTCAGCAGAAAGAATAATGGAGCCTGGATTGACTTTATCTTGACCGGCATATTTTGGCGCTGTTCCGTGCGTGGCTTCATAAACAGAAATCGCCCCACCAATATTCGCACCCGGCGCAATACCAATCCCTCCAACTTCTGCAGCCAGTGCATCAGAAATATAGTCACCATTCAGGTTTAAAGTCGCAATCACTGAATAGTCCGCAGGACGCATTAAAATCTGCTGCAAGAATGCATCGGCAATCACATCTTTAATGATAATGTCTTTACCATTTTTTGGGTTTTTAATTTTTACCCATGGCCCGCCATCAATGAGCTCACCACCGAAACGGTCCATCGCAAGCTCATAGCCCCACTCTTTAAACGCCCCTTCGGTATATTTCATGATGTTGCCTTTGTGAACCAAGGTCACACTCGGCTTATCATTATCAATCGCAAATTGAATCGCTTTACGCACAAGACGCTGCGTTCCCTCTTTCGATACGGGCTTAATCCCAATACCACAGTTATCTTCAAAGCGGATTTTAGTCACGCCCATTTCTTCTTTGAGGAACTTAATCACTTTCTTCGCTTCAGGAGAGTCGGCTTTCCACTCGATTCCTGCATAAATATCTTCTGAGTTTTCACGGAAAATAACCATATCGGTCAGTTCAGGATGCTGAACAGGTGATGGTACGCCTTCAAACCAACGTACAGGGCGTACACAGACGTACAAATCTAATTCTTGGCGTAACGCCACATTTAAAGAGCGAATCCCCCCACCAACAGGTGTGGTTAAAGGACCTTTAATTGAAACCACAAACTCGCGTAGCGCATCAAAAGTTTCTTCTGGCATATAAGAGCCATAAATTTTATTGGCTTTTTCACCGCAGTAGACTTCCATCCACTCAATCGAGCGTTTACCACCATATGCTTTTTGTACTGCAGCATCTACTACAGTTTTCATGGCTGGTGTAATGTCGACACCAATACCATCGCCTTCAATAAAAGGAATAATCGGTTGATTTGGAACATTTAATGATAAATCTGCGTTTACGGTAATTTTACTACCATCCGCAGGAACGATGATCTTCTGATAACCCATTTTGCAGGCGCTCCCTTTTATTATAATTGGCAAATTTAAAAAATAATTGCCGATAGACAATACTTTCCACTCTTCTTATCGCATAATAGCTTAATCGAATTCCGCTGTTTTTGAGATTTATACGAGAAATAACTACATTTCTCTATTAAATAAATCTTGATATTTCTTATTTTATGTAATTACAGAAGTTATTGACTATGAAAATCGTCATCCTGAATAAGCCCTATGACGTCCTCTCCCAGTTCCGTAAAGATGAAGCACATATGACGATGTCTGACTTTGTCAGCGACTCTACTTTGCGCTTGGCTGGTCGTTTGGATATGGACTCTGAAGGCTTGGTATTTTTAACCGACCATGGTGGTTTGAACCAATACATCACCAACCCTGCCAATAAAAAATTTAAAACATATTTGGTTCAAGTTGAAGGTGATGTCACTGAAGAAGCCCTTGAGCAGTTGCGTAAAGGTGTGGAACTGAAAGATGGTATGACTTTACCTGCTGAAGCATCTAAAGTTGAACAACCTGAGTGGTTATGGGAGCGTGATCCTCCTGTACGTTTCCGTGCGTCTGTGCCGACTTCTTGGGTCGAAATTTCAATTTGTGAAGGCCGTAACCGTCAAGTACGTCGCATGACTGCTGCTGTAGGTTTTCCTACTTTACGTTTAATCCGTACTAAAATTGGTGCAATTGATTTGGTTCAAATGGGTTTACAACCAGGTGAATCCAAAGAAATCGAACCACTTTTATACCCTGACTTTCAAAACATTCCTGCGGAAGAACCTTACCGTTCACGCTCTTATGTGAAAAAACCGGGTGGTACAGGTGGTAAGCCTATGGTTCGTAAGAACAAAGATGGCTCTGTGAAAAAGTCAGGTACAAAGCGTATTTGGCAAATGGATGATAGTGAGAAACCAAAGCGTAAAACCAATGGTACTACTCGTCCAAATACAAAAGCGCCACGCGGTCGCGGACGTAATGGTCGTTAAAAATTAAGTATTTTAAAGCCCACGTCAGTGGGCTTTTACTTCAGAGGAACTTCTCTTTGTAAAATAAATTTATCACTTACAGATTTATTTTTTTCTTCATAATGCACAACCAACGATAAATACATTAAAGAGTTTCTAACAAGTCTCGCTATGTGCATTACACACTCTTCAAATTCCGAAAAAGGCATTTCGAAAATATACTTAGATTTTATCTCTTTTTCTTTTATGTAATTTATAACTTCTATATATTCATCAGAACTCTGAAGGTTTTTCTTCTCCAACTCCTCTTTTTTCTCTAATAACTCTTGATACCAAAACACTTCACTAGAATTATACTTTGTATTTAATTCATAGCCAAAATCATCAATCACTCGAAAAGACCTATGCTCCAAATGGTTCCTAATTTTTGCTAATCGATGTTTTTCTAAATTTGCAAGATTTTCCATCTTATTCATATTTTCAATGGAATCTCTGTTTTTCCCTTTCGGTTCAGTCTCAATCTCTTTTAATATATAAAATAAAGCATGCAAGAAATAGTTTTTAGATTCAAAAAATCTACCACGAATCTTATCTAATTTTCCTTCATAAAATATTCCTTTAATGCTAATCTCATGATCTTTAATAGATAAATCAAAATACTTTGCAATAAAATATGAAATCTTATCAAAAATTGAATATAAAATCCTAAATGCAGATTTCATATGTGAAGTCTTTAAATTATCTAGAGCATGCAATGTATCGTAAATATGTGAATAAGTCCTGTTATAAAAATGCTCAGAATCCCCCTTTAGTTCAGAAGCTTGAAAAATTAAGTATCTAGCATATGTGTACTCATTTCGTAACTCATCAAAATTTGAATGAAATACTAATGATTCTTTTAAACTTAAAGCACTATTAATTTTTTGAACCATAGATGGAAGACCTAACACATCCTGAAAAACTATTTGCTCATTCAAAAGATCATTCAAGTCATTAATAAATAATTTATTCTGAGCAACCCAATTCAAATAACGAGACTCAGTTTTTGTAATTGTTTTCTGTTTATACTCCATTAAATAATCAAATTCATTTTCTTTAAAATTCTGTGCATACCATCGCTGAAAAATATACAATTGACGACCTTGCATAAGTGGTATTTTTTGCTCTTCTTCCAATTGATCAATATTTAAATAAGCATCTGATATCAACTTATTTGCAAAATGATAATGAAGAGGGAGCAGTGGGTGTCGGTGGCACCAAGACTTTCCGTTTT
>OERT01000044.1_pt1 | contig 29012 bp, 68 predicted proteins | sample 1540111 | NCBI WGS metagenome assembly OERT01 (sample SAMEA3891235, study PRJEB23780) | metagenome | biome: terrestrial biome; feature: animal house; material: water of meat washing | place: Italy | collected 2015-05-12
ATGAATGTCAATAGAATTTAACAAATAACCTAAATTTAAAGTGTTTAAAAATAAAAAAGAGAAAGTTAATAAATAACTATTGACAAGTATCTAAGTATATGTTAAACTAGTAATATATTAATAATAAAAGTAAATACCTAAAGGTATTTACCTAATTAACTACGTTAATTAGCTTATATATATAAACATATTACTTACTTAGAAAAGATATATATATACTAACAATAAACTAATTAGTAACTTGAGAAATAAATATTAAATAAACTATTGACTTATTATTCTAAGTATGTTATACTAGTATTAGAGGTTAAGGAGTGATTGACTATGCGAGTTGATAAGTTAACCAGAAGAGCAGAAATAATCCCCATTCTGTTAGAGTTAATTGAGTTGCATATTGAGATTAGGAAAGAAGGTAACAAATGTATAAAGGCATATAGTGAGTGGCAAGTAATGCGAAGTCGGAATGTAAGAACCTACTACACAGCAAACTTATCTCAACTTAAACAAGCGTGGGAACGTCTTGATAGAGAAATGGATTTGCTATATAAGAGACATGCTAGACTTTGGTACGAGGCACATTGTGTTTATGCAGATTTACCTTATGACCAACATAATAAGCAACTTAGTTACGTTAAAATGAGTGAGAGGTATTACGCTCAAAGTTACAACAAAGAAGAATACAAACAAATCAAACAAAAATTAGAGGAGGAAATGAAGAATGAACTTAAATGAATTATTAGCTAAATACGACAAGCCAAGTGGTGGAGGAAATGATTTAAAGTTTTTACAACTTAAGAATGATAAGGACAATGTAAAATGTAAATTTTTATTCGATACAGAAGAGGACTTTTTAAACTTTGTTAAACCAGTTCATAATATGAAAATAGGAGATTATCCTAATGACATAGTATGTGAGGGAGAAGGATGTAAGTTATGTGCTAGTGGAGATGTACCTAAGTTAAAGACTGTTATACCATTATATGATGTAGATAAGCAGGAAGTATTAATATGGAAACGAGGAGTTAACACTATAAAAGATATACAATTAATATTTGAAGACCCAGACTTATTAGATGAATTAGATGGAGCACCAGTTAACTTAAAGGATATGACATTTAGAATAACTAGACAAGGAGAGAAAGGTTCAACATCTACAAAATATCAAATCAAAGCAGTTAAGGATGTTAAGGTAGATGACTTTGATACAATAGTAGCTGGTAGACCTAACATAGTTGGTAGAGACTTTAAGGCTTTCCTAAAACTTACAGATGAACAGAAGGATGAGTTACTAACTACTGGTAAGATAGATTGGAAAAAGAAAGCAGATGCAGAAGAAAATACTGAAACAGTAGATACAGACGATATACCATTCTAGGGGGCATAGCCCCTCCTCTTAGAGGAGTTAGGTTAAAGGAGGTACAAACATATGGATAACTATGGAGTAGCTAGAGAATTGGCTAAGAAGTTAGAGTTTGAATTAGTAGGTAATGTTGGATTACATCCACATCAAAGGATAGTTATAACAGATAGTAAGATAGTAGTTGAATCAGATAATTTAGGAGTTCCTAGAAAAGAAAATTGTTGACATTAAGCTAAATAAGTGATATACTATAAGTATAGAGGATAAGGAACAGGAAAAACACAGAAGGGTCGATTGGCTCACACATCCTATGAATCAGTATCCTCTATACTTATTTTATTAAGCAAGTCGACACTTAGTAGGATAAGAACATATAGTATTGTAACTGATTTAAGTTGGGGCTAAGTTAGTAGCCTTAAATTAACATCATTGGACAAGAGGTGGTTCTCCCCAATGGATTATAAGTATAAAAATATAAGTTGAAAGGTATAATATTATCTTCTGATTTAGTTTTATATACTTAATGAGACTATATAATATCAAATGTAAGTTAATAAATTAAAGTAATAATCACATGCCGAGGTATTGGGTAAGATACCTAAGGATATGTTAGATAGGAGCATCTTCATCTTCACACTAACTAGTCCCGAAATAATAAAAATATAAACTATAGATGTGGTCATCAGCCTAATCTTGTTTGTACTAACTTACCCACATAATGCACAAAACGTTAAATAACTTGCTTGTACCCTTAGAGGAATCCGCAGTCCTTTAGGGGTATTTTTCTATTTAAAATAAAGTGTTGACATTCTAATATAGGAGTGTTAGTATATAAATATAATAAGAAATGAAGGAGAGATAGAGATGCTAACTAATAAGAAAAAGAAATGTTTAATGTGTGGGCAGAGATTTGTACCAGCAGATGGGAGACAGAAATATTGTTGCACAGAATGTAGAGAAGAGATGAATAGAATAAAAGCTGATGAGAGATATTGGGATAATAAGAAAGATAACTATAGACCTAGAAAATGTAAAGTATGTGGAGAGTGGTATGTACCAGAAAGAAAGAATCAATCAACATGTTCATATGAATGTAATCAGACTAAGATATCTGAGGATAATAAGAAGAGACAGGCTAAGATTAGAAAGCAGGAAATGAAGAAATACCCTAAAGGGAAATGTCCTATATGTGGTAAGAAGTTTATTGATAATGGTAAGAGGAAGTACTGTTCAGAAGAATGTTACGCTGAGGCTAACAGAAGGAATAACTATAAAAGATATTTAGAAAAGAAAAGTGTTGACAAAGCTAATAAATAATGATATACTTAATATATAGAAAGAAACAAATAAAACTTAAAGGAGAAATTAAAATGGAAAAGAATATAGTAGATGCTAGAGAGATAATGAATATGGAAGACATGTTAGAGGATATGTATGAGAGACAGATACAATTAGACAAGATGGTATTAGATAAGGCTGAGGTAGAGTACTACGAGGTATTTGATAAGGTTAAGAAGGCTTTAGTTATAGAAGTTGCAGAGTTTATTAATGAAGGTAAGTCATTCAAGTATTGGTCAGTTAAAAGTCCAAATAAAGATAGATTAATAGATGAGTTAGCTGATGTACTACACTTTACTACTAGTCTAATGACATTCTTAAATAAACCAATAGGGATAACTTGGGAATCAATAAATAACTTATTAAGTAGATATGAACTAAACGACTTAGAGAATATGCTTATAGGTGCAACTACTACAATACTTACTGTAACTGTTGACCCACTAGAATTAGAGTTAATGCTTAACCATGTGTTTAACCTAACTTATGCAATAGGATTTAAACATGGATTTAACATGATGAATATGCACGAGGCATACCAGAATAAGAATAAAGTAAATATAGAAAGACAGTTAAATAACTATTAGGAGGAGAATTGATATGATACTAACAGATGGAAAACAAGTTCAAGTTTACTACGGAGATAATGATATACACATAAGAGGTACACATGTATTTGGAGAAGAGTTTATGTATTTAGGATTTATGCATTCTTTACCTAAGCCAACTAACCATGATGGTATATGTACAATTGAAGAATCAAGAGAACATAAGAAAGTTATATTTGAGCACTCATATGCAATATTAGCATTTAGTGAGCAAAGTCAAGTAGATAGGCTTATAGAACAACTTAATCACTTAAAGACTAATTTACCAGAATAGATGAAAGGGAGGACTTGTTCCTCCTTTAGCTTTAGCTAAAATAATAAGTAGGGGGTGTATTTATGAGTATAGAGAGATATAGAGTGTTTGATAAGATAAGATTACCTAAGTCAGAGTTAATAGATAATGATAAGATAATAGCAAGATTTAAAGCTGAACAACTACATGAGTGTCTAAGGAAATACCCAAAGAATGATTTAGCCTTTGTAAGAGTTTACTTGACAGATGGAGAGGACTACGATATAGTTATATTAGAAACTGATATAGGAGTGATACTAAATGATGAAGAGTTTAGAGAAAATACAAAGTTGGATGAAAACTAGAAAAGAATTTAAGATGGAGGATACTAGAGTTAGGAAAAGAGCAGAACAAACTATTGCTAATGCAAGAGAATCTGTACATGATGAGGCTAACTCAATACTTATACAAGATAAATATACTCTAAGAAGTTATATAGAACAAATGCTTAAAGATGGGGAATATATAATAGACTTAGAAACTACAGGATTGGATACAGAAGATGATGTTATAGTTGGAATATGCTTATATTCTAATGGACATGGAGAGAACTCAGCTTATGTTCCAATATTCCATATGGATTTAGAGGGTAACTTATTACCTAATCAAATACCATTGGATGAAGTTTTAGAAGAATTACAAGCCTTTAAGAATATAGAGGGTAAATGGATTAACCATAATATTAAGTTTGATGCTAAGATGTTCCTACATGACTTTAAATTAGATTTAATAGATAAGATACATTGGGACACTCAAGTAGGTGCTAGAATATTAAATGAAAATGAGGAATCAGCCCTAAAGACACAATATGATAAATATATACTTAAGAAAAAGCCAAGCGGTCAGAAGTTTAAAGACTTATTCGATAAAGTACCATTTTGTTTTATACCATTAGACATAGCAGGAGTTTACGGAGGAAATGATGGTATTAAGACTATGAGATTATATGAGTTCCAGAAGGATTACCTAAAAGCTGACCATGAGAGAAATGACTTTAGGAAATTACATCATGTATTTTGGGATATAGAAATGCCCCTACTTAAAGTATTAGTTAGAATGGAGAATAAAGGAGTAGAAATAGATGTACCATATGCTAAGGAATTAGAGAAGATGTATGGTAAGGTAGTTGAAGATAATATGAATACTCTATTAGCTACATTATCAGCTAAGGGACTACAAAATAGAATTAAGAAACATGATGAATTACAAAGATTGACTAAGGGAACAGGGAAGATAAATTTCAAGTCAAACTCTCAAGTACCTATAGTATTTTATGATATTATGCACTTTCCTAAGTATAAGAAGTATGGTACAAGTTGCGGGAAAGATGTTATAGCCCTATGGGAAGAGGAAGAATTACATCCTATGCAAGTAGAGTTCCTAGAGGCGTTTAAGTTATGGAGAAAGAATGATAAGTTACTAAGAGACTTCATAATTAAAGTTCCTAGAGCATTAGCACATGATAACGCCGTACACTCTAACTTTAAACAATTAGGTACAGATACAGGGAGATTTAGTTCAAGTCATCCAGTCCATAAAATAAACTTACAACAGATACCATCTAGGGATAAATACATTAGGAAGATGTTTAAAGCTAGAGAAGGTTATGTATTCGTAGGTAGTGACTACTCACAGGTTGAACCTAGGGTACTAGCTAGTTTAGCTAATGAAACACATATGATAGAGGCATATAAAGAAGGACAAGACTTATACGCTATGATGGCAAGTAAGATATACGGTGTACCATATGAGCAATGCTTAGAGTTCCACCCTGTAACAGGAGAGAAACAACCAGAAGGTAAAGCTAGAAGGAGTTCAGTTAAATCTATATTATTAGGAATAATGTATGATAGAGGGGCTGGAGGAATAGCACAACAATGTGGTAAACCTAAAGCATGGGCTGAACAAATAAGAGAGGACTTTTTCAAGACATTCCCAGAGATAAAGAACCTAAGATTGGCTACAATATATAAAGCAGAGAAATTAGGATATGTAGAAACTGTAGAAGGTAGAAAACGTAGATTAATATATATGAAGAAATATTGTAGAAATCAAGGACATCCATTATATATAGCAGAAACTAGAAAATGTCTTAATGCCCTAATTCAAGGTAGTTCAGCAGATATAATGAAAAAGGCTATGGTTAGATTAGGTAATGACCCTAGAATGGCTGAAACAGGAAGTATGATGCTAATGACTGTACATGATGAGGTTATATGTGAAGTTCCAGAGGAATATGCTTTAGAAATAGGTAAGTTAATTAGTGATACTATGAAAGAAGTTGGAGAGGCAATAACTCATATACCTATGAAGTGTGATGTTGAGATAAGTAGAGTATGGAGTGGAGAAGATATAACAGAGGAATTAATTGAGAAATATAGTAAATAAGTATTGACACATTCTAGCATATGTGATAAACTATTAGTATAGTTAAAAATAAGAGGGGATTTATCCCCCTCCGTAGGAGGTAACTCAAATGGCTATAAAAGTAATGCAGATTAGGAAAATGGAAAGACAACTTAAAGTATTGATTGACCTTGTTAGTAGAACAGATGTGGATATAGCACAGGGAATACTTAAGGAATGGGATGAGGCAATTTACTTTAGGAAGAATACCGAGGAAGGAGATAAGTTGTTTTTAAGAGAACTCCGCAGAATACATGAGAAATATGTAGTTGAATGGGAGAAGAGAAATAACTTATACGAGGAGGAATGATATGCAAATAGATATAGAAAATAAGGTAGTATTTATTAATTGTGATATTTCACACATGTGCCTAAACTATAAAAAGGAATGTGATAAGTGTAGAGAGAATGGAGCATTGTGTTGGGAATTTAGAGACGAATGTCTAAGTTACTTAGAGGAGGAGGAATAAATGGACGATACATTACATCAAATATGTTTACTGTTAGAGGACTATTTAGAAATAGACTATGCTAGATGTCCTAACCAACAGATAATAATTGATAGGGACGAAGTTAGAATAATAAATGACCAAAGAGGGATAATGAGAGAGGAGCATATAAGATATGAGAGTAACTAGAGTAGAGGATTTAGGTAAATTATTAGGTGTAGATGCTATTATGAAATATGATGGGGAATACTTCTCTGGTAAGGTGTATTATAAGCCTCAAGGGGTAAAACAATTAGCACATAATGGTAACTGGGTAGAAATGCCTTATGTAGATTCAGAGGGTTATATATTTATGTGTGATGATGGAGATTATGTAGAGTTTATAACTTGTTGGGGAGACAAAATAGAATACATAGAGTCTAATGGACATATGGAAGAACCCAATAAGAAAACTACTCTATATTTAGCAGGAGATATTATGACTAAGGGAAGTCAATTAGCTAGGGATAAAGAGTACGGAGAACTACTTAATAAGTTACCTAATACAGAGATATATTCTCCAATAGCCAACAAAGATATAAATGATAAAACTAACATGACTGAGGCAGATAATGAGGGATTAGCTGAGAGAATAGTTAAAGCAGATGTAGATAGATTATTAGATAGTGATACAGTAGTCTTAGAATACCAACCTCATGCCATAGGGACTATAACAGAGTTAGGAATATTGTATGGATTTAAGAAAGCATGTGAACTTATGGAAGATATATTAGATGACCCATTCGAGGTAGACCACATTAAGTTAGAGAAATTACAGGAGTTGACTAATAAGCTTAAGCCTAAGGTATTTGTACATTCGGATGACCTAAGAAACACTAACTTAAATGAGAAAGGATTTAGACGTAGTCATAGTATAAACCAGTTTGCATATGGAGTAATATTAGATTTAGCTTATGATATAAAGGATTGGGATAAGATAGTTAGAGAGTTACAGTTTAGAGAGGAGTATGTTTATAATGACTAGGGAAGAGGCTAAACAATATGTAGAAACATGTAAGAATATAATAGATAGTTTACCCGCTGGGGAGGATGAAAAGTCCTTCCAGTGGAGAACTGTTAGAGACTTATTTCACTATGTTAGTGTATATGGAGATGATGGAGATTTTATATTATTAGCTAAGGCTGATGAGTTTAAATTTGGAGTAGATGAAGTAGTAAAACATATAAAAGAAGTTAAAAATAAGGACTTAGAAAAGGAGACTATATTATGGGAAAGATAACAGACTACATGCAGGACTTTAAGGAATCAACTAGAACAATAGGAGGAGACTTCCAAGCACTATATGACCAAACACTACTTAGGATAAGACAAACTATAGAAAGTAGTGATAATCCTCAAGAGGCTAATGCAGATAAAGATAAGTTTTATATACGTCCTAGTTCATTAGGTCAATGTGCTAGAGCAATATACTATGATAAGACTAAGGCAGAGAGAGACCCTGTAGACACTACAAGTGAGTGGTCATATAACATACAGGGAATATTAGAGAGTGGTACAGATAGACATGAGAGAATACAGACAGTATTAGAGGAAATGGAGAAAGATGGACACATACAATTGGTGGACATAGAGGAACATTGCAAGACTTTACCTAATACAGAATTTGTAACATGGAATGAGGAACATACTGAGGCTAGATGTAAACAAACAGAACATGATATGTACTTCCAATGTGATGGACTATTTAACTGGAATGGGGAAATGCACTTATTTGAAATAAAGACTTGTTCAAGTTATAAGCTACGTAAAGTTATATCTACTAACAAGCCATTCCCAGAACATTTACTACAAGCTACGGCATATGCTATAGGAATGGAAGTTGATAAAGTTATATTTTTCTATGAGGGAAGAGAGTTCTGTCGTAGACATGCTATATATGTAGAAATTACACCAGCTATGAAAAAGAAAGTTATAGATAGAATCCACTCTATTAAAGAAAGTATACATGCTTTAGAAGTTCCTCCTAAGGAAGAGAGTAAGTGTATGTATTGTAAGTATAAGGGAACATGTGCTGATGAACCAGCAGATAAGGAGATGAACTTCAATGACAACAAAGCAGAATATTAATCAACATATGGGTAATAAGCAAGGCTCAGCTAGAAAGTGGGGTAAGGCATTTGAGGCAGACTTTAGGAAGTCTTGTCCAGATGATATCCTAATGCAGAGATTGTATGATGGTAAGTGGAGGAATCCCGCTGACTATTATTTACATGATGGAGAGAACCTAGTATACTTAGAGTTAAAGACTACTCAACATAAGAGATTAGATAGGGCTAATGTAAGAGACCATCAGCTATATTCCCTAAATGAGTTAAATAAGAGAAAGAGAATTAAAGGTGGATTTGTGGTAAATATGAGGGCAGTCGATGAAACATACTACATAGATGGAGAAACGGCTTACAGACTGTTTGAGGAGGAAGGACTTAAGAGTATACCGCTTGAGTATTTCCGTAAGAATTGTGTTAGAGTAGGTCAAGTTAAGAAGAGGACTAGGTCAACATATAACTACTCATTCCTAAATAAAATCTAATAAAGGTATTGACATATAAGCCTCCTTATGATAAACTATTAGTATAGTAAACATAAGGAGGTTTTATTTATGAAGATAGAAGAGTATTATGTGGATGACATAGTTGCTCCAATGCAATATCCAGTTTATTGTTGTAAGATGTGTGAACATTATAAACAGAATAGGAGTAGACATGCTAAGATACAACACTGTGATTTATTTGATTTAGATGTGCATATGTTACAATGTTGTGGTAAGTTCAAGCCAGACTTCAATGTAATAGATAATTTACTTAAGAAGTTTCCTAACAATAATGGTAAGACTATAAGAAAATTATATAAAGATGAATAATAAGTGTTGACAAGAATTAAAATATGTGTTAGTATTATATTAAGATAATAATTAAGGAGGAATTAATAAATGAAAATAGTAGACTTAAAAGATGGAATGGTAGTAGAATTGAGAAATAGAGATAAGCTAATAGTTAGAGGACATTTAGAGTGGGATGATGAGGAGCAGGCATCAACTATAGGAGAATTATCATTTAGAGAAGTTAGAGTAGAACAAGGAGAAGTTAAGGAGATAGAGAAGTTTACAGATATGAGTATTCTAAGTGATTTAGTAGGGGTTAATAATGATATAACTATAGATAGAGTATGGGACACAACATTCGCCCTAACTACTACAGGAATACGACCTTTATGGGACAGGAATGGATGGAATCCTAAATATGGAGAATTAGTGTTAGCTAGACAATCAATGAATACATGTTGGTTTCCAGTATGGTATATAGGTAGAGCAGAGGGTGGATTTAACTGTGCTGAACAACTTAGATTAGTAGATGGAGAATTAACAGGAATGATTACTTTTGACTATATAAAACCAATACCTAAAATAGAATCAGCTAAGGAGGCTAAATAATATGAAATTATCAGAATTAAAACATGGAATGGCTTTAGAATTAAGAGATGGAACTAGATGTATAGTTATAGCACAAAATTATAATGAGGTAGAAACAGGGTTATCTATTCAATCAGTAGATTATGATTTAGCTAATAAGTCAGATTTAACACATGTTACTAGCTACTTTGAAGATATGAGACATATGGAGAGTAGAGACTTAGACATAATGAAGGTATGGAAGAATACAATAGCATTATTTAGTTATAACCAACCTAGGTTATTTGAAAGAGAAGATTTTAAAGTAGGAGATTTAGTTTGGTTAGATGGATTAGTTAGACAGAAATTAGGAGTAATAACTCAAATAGATAATGCAGATAACGAGCATCCGTATAAAGTACTAGTACAAAGAGATAGTGATACAGGAGTAACTTACACAGAGTGGACTAATGATATAGAGAAGTTAAATATAAAGGAGGAAATATACAATGGCTAAGTTTAAAATAAGTGATATGGAAGTTAAATTAGGAGTAACATTAGAGTTAGACGGTAAGTGGGTTAGAGTAGATAAAGGAGTTTCAGCTAAGAATCTTGCTATAGATGAGACTATAACAGGGAAGGAACTACATGAGCAATTTGAGAAATGTGAGAACCTAATATTAGGAGAAATAGAGAAATCATTAAAGAATATGAAATAAATTAAGAAGGGGACTTGACAGTCCTCTTTTTTAGTGTTATATTATAAGTATAGAATAAATAACTAAGGAGTGAGATACATGAGAACAGAAGAACTAATAGAAATAATAAATGATAAATTAGGATATGACTTAGGAAATATAGAAGTAATAGTAGATGATGAGGCTAAGAAAATAAGTATTAAGAAAAAGAAACAAGTTAGAAAGCCTAAAGTAGATAAGATGGAAGTAGTTAAGGAGAAACTTAAATCAGAAGATAGTACATATAGTCCAAGTGAATTTAGAGAGGCATTTAAGTATTATCATCAACGAGCATTAGGTACACCTTATATTTCTAAAGCCCCAATGGATTATAAATATCTAAAACAAATATTTAACTTGACAACTTACACAAATAATGAGATACTAGTATTAAGGAAGTACTTCAAGATGGCTACAACAGTTTATGCTAAAGACCAAAAGACAATTGTACATCTAGGTTGGAAACTACCAGAAGTATTAAGAGCATTAGAGGTAGACATGATGGAAGAGAACTTAAGTAAACTAGGCAATGATGATTTAACAGGGGAGGTATTCTAAGATATGAAATGTTATGCTAGTAAGTATTGTAAGAAATTTGAAACTGAGGTATGTAACCAATATTGTGATTTAAAGATAAAACTTGATGCAATATATTCTGAATCTAACATACCAGAGAGGTACAAATATGAAGTACCTTTATATCCTAGGAATGATATAGAAGAATTTAAGAAGTTAAAAGGATATCAAGAGACCATAGTACAGTTTGTAAGAGATGGAGAATCTTTATTGATAAGTAGTTCAACGACTGGAAATGGTAAGACTACATGGGCTACTAAGTTAGCTAATCAGTATATTAGAAAGACTGTAGCTACAAGTGATGTAGATAATGAAGTGTTATTTATAAATGTAAGTATGTTCTTAGAACAAATGAGAAGTGCTTACAAAACAGAGGATGAGGAATTTGAATCTATAAAGGAAAGGGCATTTACTTGTAAGTTACTAATACTAGATGATTTAGGAGCAGAACGACCTAGTGATTGGGTATTAGAAAGACTTTATGACTTAATTAATGAGAGATATGTAAATATGAGGACTACAATATGTACCTCTAACTTTAGTAGAATAGAACTTGCTGAAAGATTAGGTATGAGAATAGGTAGTAGACTAAGAGATTTTAACTCGGTAGAATTTAAAGAATCAGATGTTAGAGGGAGGATATAAGTTATGAATATAGAGGTACAAGTTATAAGCAGAATATTAGAAAAGAAGGATATGAGTTTCCTAACAGATGTAGGTATAGATAATACTTTCTTTAATACAACTAAATCTCAAATAGGATTTATTAATCATCATAAGAACACATATGGGGTCATACCAGACCCTACCACTTTTAAAGAAGAATTTCCAGAGTTTCCACTATTAAAGGTATCTGAACCAGACCAATATTTAATAGATAAGTTACAGGAGCAGGCTATATTTAATGACATACTACCACATGCACAACAATTCGGAGATATGTTAAATCAAGATAGTAATAAAGCAGTAGAGTATATAGTTAGTAAGATAGATGATGCTAAGAGTAAGAAAGCCGTTAAGAAGGTAATAGGACACTCATATGTTAAAACGGCTCAAGATAGATACAATGATTATGATGAGAGAAGTAAGATAGATGGGCTAATAGGTATAAGTACAGGAATAGAAGAATTAGATAATATATTAGGTGGGATAGAGTATGATGATTTTATAGCGGTAGTAGCTAGACCTAATGTAGGTAAATCATGGTTTGGGACATACTTAGCACTATCAGCTAAACAACAAGGTAAGAAGGTAGGTATATACTCTGGGGAGATGGATGTTAACTCTGTAGGTAAGAGAATAGATACATTAGCATCAAATATTTCTAACAGGGGTATACAAAGAGGTAAGGAAGATGTAAGAAGTAAATACAAGCAATACTTAGATAATTTAACAGATGAGGAGGGGGACATATTAATAGTGACAACAGAAGATTTCGGACATAGAGAACCAACGGCTCAAATGCTTAAGCAATTCATAGTTTCCAATAAACTAGATTTATTAGTAATTGACCAAATGAGTTTAATGATGGATGCTAATAGAAGTAAGACACTTAGTGATAGATATAATAACGTAGTTAGAGAGGTACATGCCTTAATGAAAGAGACTAAATGTCCTATAATTATGTTATGTCAAGCTGGTAGAAAAGCTATGGATGTAGCTAAGGCAGAGGAGAAAACTCCAGAATTACATCATATAGAATATTGTGACAGAGTAGGTCAGTTTATAACTAAAGGATTATCATTAAATGAACATGAAGGTATATTAAGAGTATGTCCTAAGAAGAATAGAAATGGGGCTAAGAATGAAGATATACTAATGAAATGGGATAAAGATTGTGGGTATATAGAACCTATGTTAAGTAGTGAAGATTTAGAGGAGGTGTCAGAGGATTATGGTTTCTAAGATATTAAAGATACTATTATGCATAGTGTTAATTCCAATAGGATGTGCATTAGTTTGGTTAGCTATATTGGCTATAGATTTTGTACTGGGAGCAACTTGGTTTTGGGTATTAAGTATGTTATTAGTTTGGATTGCCTTAGCAATAGGTCTATATGAGTTAATATTTCAATAGGGGGGTTGACTTCCCCCTAACTAAGTGATATACTTATATTATAAAGGAGATGAGGTTATATGCAACCATGGTTAGAAGTACTTATAGTAGTTTGGGCGTTATTTTGTATGTTACAAGATGATGCAATATGTAGTTTAATATGTATGTTTGGTTTAATAATTATGTTTTTATTAGTAAACTAGGAGGTAGTAGATATGAAATGTAGTAAACACTTAGAAGATAATTTATTATTATCAGAGGAACAGAGAAAAGAGTATGATGAGATGATGGAGAGAATTATTGAGAAGAGAAAACAAGATGCAATAAAACTATGTGAGGAGGGTAAATAATATGGATGCTTATACAGTAGCTAAGGAATACTTTAAGGATTTAGATGGGTTTGAGGTAACTGAAATTATGAATGGTCAAGCATTAGATATAGTGTTATCTAAGAATGGGGCAGTAGCAAGTAAGGCAATTAGTAAGTTTACTCTAAACATGTTACCATGTGACCTTACTTTATACCTAGATACAATAGCCGAGAGTATAATTATTGAACTTAATGATTTTCTTGGGAGGATACACTAATGGGAATAGGGTATCTAATAATAAGTTGTGTTATTCTAATTATATGGGGATGTGTATTCTTTGGTACTCTAAGTAGGTATACTAAGAAACAGATATTTAGGACAATAGTATGGAACTTAGGGTTATTCTTTTTAGCAATAGTTACATCTAAGTTAATGTCAATATTGCTTTAAAGAAGGGAGGCTTAAATGCCTCCTTTAAATTTATTTAAAATAAGTAGTTGACAAATTAGAGTAATGGATATATACTTAAAGTATAGAATAAATAAATAAGAAAAGGGGAGAAACAAAATGAAATTGAACAGAAAGTTTTTAGTAGAAATGATTGTAGGGATTGCATGTGTAACCGCAGTGATTGGAACATTGGAGGCATGTAAAACTCCAGAACCAGAGAATACTCAAGTGGTAACACTACAAAGTATAGGTTCTAACCAGAATGGTATTTATAAAGTTGGAGAGTACATGACATATAAAGTTAATCCAACAAAGACTATGGGAGAAGTTACATTAAATGTAGTTAGTGGAGAAAAGGTACAATTGGCTCAAGACATAAGACAATTAGCAATAGCAGAAGTACCAGCAGAACAGTATATGTTTGTAGTTAGTAAAGATGGAGAATATTTATTCACTAAGGTATTGACACAAGACCAATTAATTGATACAATAGACTTATCAGCTAAAGAAGTTGAAGAATATATATTAGATAAGGAGAATAATTAATATGAAACCAGAATTAATAAACCCAAGAGTTAAGACATTAAGACCAGAGGTACAAAAGGAATTGTTAGAGCAACCTAACATAATGAGAAACTATATAGAAGATGTAACTAAGGAAGTAGCTAGTAAGTTAGAGTTAAGATTACAGGAAATGGTTAGGATGGTAGGGTATAAAGGAGATTTACAAAGTATAGAACAAGTTGAGGCATGGCTAAATGAGTTTGATTTAGAATTTAAGAGAGAGAAGATAGGACATAACTTAACTCAATATGGAGTATATTATAAAGCTAATCATTTAAATGAGTTAGTAGCATACTTTACAGAGAGTATTGAACCACATGAGACTAAGGAATTTACTTATGTAGTTAACCTAAGCCCAATATATTGTTGTGGTAGTGTAGTACCTAAAGAAGTAGCTAGTAAGGAGGATGAATAAGATGCTAGATACTAAAGATATATTAGACCAATTATCCATGGTTAGAGGAGTAGAATGTACAGAGGCAGATTTAAAAGCATTAATAAATGTAGTAGATAGTTGGCAAAGAGAAGTTCCAGTTAAAGGTAGTGATGCAACAGATGCACTTAGAAGAATGGAAAATAATAGAAGATTAAGGGGTGGTTATAATGAATAATGGTATTCTAATGGATATGATGATTGAGCATGGTTACTTTAAAGATATAGAAGATTACGGAGAGAATCAATTTATGGTAACATGTCCCATCCATAAGGGTGGATTAGAAACAACTCCATCAATGGGAATTAACTTAGATAAAGGAGCATATAACTGTTTTGGTTGTGGTAAGCATGGTAGATTAGAGGACTTAGTCAGACAGTTTATAGAGGATGCAGATTTAACAGAGGCGGAGTATGGTACACAACGTAATGCTAAAGTAGTAGTTCCAGATAAGAGACAGACATATAATAATGTATTAGAAGAGAAATGTAAGTATTTAGATAAGACTATGAATTTAGAACAGACTAACTCACATCCAACATTAAATGGGCTTAAGTATCTAAAACAAGTTAGAGGTATCAATCTTCATATGACTAGAATGTTCCAAATAGGTGGAGATGAGAATAATGTGTACTTCTTTACTAAGAATCTTAGTGGAGATGTAGTAATGTATAAGAGTAGGAATCTTGTATCTAAGATGTTTAGAAATGTAAAGGGTGCAACTAAAGATGATATATTCTTTGGTATGTATGAGTTCTTTCACTATAGTAATGTTAATTGGGTAATATTAGTAGAATCAGAAATAGACGCTTTGAGTTTATGGTCAATAGGAATACCAGCATTAGCAATAGGAGGTACGGCTTTTACAGAAGAACATATTAAAACATTAAAGCTATTAGGAATTAGAAAGGTATACTTAGCACTAGATAATGATAGAGCAGGACATAAGGCTAGAGGAGATATATTTGAACTATGTGTACTTAATAATATGGGAGTTAGAGTATTAATGGATGCAATAGGCGGGAATAAAGATATAAATGATATGTTAAAAGCAGGAGTACTTAAGGATTGGGTTACACTAAATAAGTTACCATTAGGAGTGTGGTTTAAGACATGTTAGTATTATCAATTAAAGTTACATTCTTTATAGCGGTGTGTTGTGTATCACTTATATTCCTACCTCCGTTAGTAGATATAGCCTTAGATTGGTGTATAGAACACCATCCTTGGCTAACCTTTGCAGGACTTATGCTAGTAATTAATATTTTAATATATTTAGGGTTGACATGTTGTAACTAAGCTGATATACTTATATTAAAGATAAAGACAAAGGAGAGTTAAAGAAAATGTTTCAGATTTATAGAGGTACTAGCCCATGTAAGGATTGTAAGAGAAGAGAATTAGGATGCCATAGTAGTTGTACTGACTACTTAGGTTTCCACTTAGACAGAAAGAATGAGTTAGATAAAGTTAAGGAAGGTAGAAAGAAAGATAAGTTACAAATATGTATTGATGTAGGTACACCAAATTGGGGAGGTTTTTAATATGTTAAGATTAAAGAATGATTTATATGTAGGGTATATTGATAATCGTGTTTCAGCTAAAACAGTATTAAATGGAGGACTTAAGATTGAAGTAGGTAAGAATGTAGCACATGATGAAATAGATAGAGACTTAAATGTATCAATATATGATAAGGATAACAGATTAGTTATTAACACTATGGCAGATATAGATTTACTAATAGCTAAGCTACAAGAGGTTAGAGAGGAGTTGTTCTAAATGTTATTTGTTAAGATACTCACTGATAAGATACCTAATGTAACTAAGAATAAGAAGTACCCTATGGTAGAGGTTAATTGTCAATTAGGTTTCTATGATGATAATAAGGTATTATTTCCAACTAGATTTTTACAAGTAGATGAGTGGACTATATTAGATGATAGAAAGGATAGATATTAAATGGTAATGGACTTAATAGTAATACTGTGGATAACTGTATGGTTAATGTATTGGTCATGGGAGAACAAAAGGCATTTACAAGATGTTAGAGATTTAAGAGTTAGGGTATTCGAGTTAGAACATGACATATGTATGATGGAGAAGAATATTAGAGAATTAGGGGATGACCTAATTGCAATAGCTAATACAATAACTAAGGAGGGTAAATAAGATGAAATATAATAACGGTACTATGTTTATAAATCAATGGGGTAGAACTTGTAAGGTTATTAACTATGATGATACATCTGGATTCTATATAACTAAGGATATAACATATGATGGTAGAGGTAAAGAGAGTTACACTAGAGAAGAGGACATAGAGAAGAATATAATCAAGGAGGTGTTCTAATGAAGTGGAGGTCAGCTAAAGTATTTTATGGTATAGATTATGAGACAAATAAATGTAAGGTGTATGAGATAGGGGATGAGGTTAGATTACAATATATATGGTATGGTAAGAGATATGATAATGTAGTAACTATTAAGTCGGTATATCCTACTAAGTTAAAGGTACATGTTAGAGAATTAGGTAAGGTTAGAACAGTAAATATATATAATATATTGGAGGTACTAGATTAATTATGAAGAGATTATTTATAAGTCAACCAATGAGAGGTCTAACTGATGTAGAGATACTAAAAGAAAGAAGTAGATTATTACAGTTAGCTGAGAAGTTAGTAGGGGAGAGATTGTATGTGGTAGATTCGTGGTTTAACAAAACTCCTAATATAGAACAATACAATATTCCAGTATATTACTTAGGTCAATCTATAATTAAACTTAGTGAGGCTAACATAGTAATATTTGGAGAAGGTTGGTCAGAGGCAAGAGGTTGTAACATAGAACATAAAGTAGCATTAGCATACGGTATTAGTATAATAGATGAGGAGGAGTTATAGTGAGTAGACTAATAAGAGGGGGTAGGTACGGCAAGTAAGGGTACTTACCCAATATGGGTGGAAGATAAGCAGAGTAGGGAATATAGGGTATGGTATAGTATGTTAGATAGGTGTTACAATCCTAAAGCATGGAAGAAAAGACCTAACTATATAGATTGTAAAGTATGTGATAGGTGGTTAGATTTTCAGAACTTTGCACATGATGTAAATAACATGGCTGGTTGGAATGCAAAAGATAGAGAAGGGCTATATTATGAGTTAGATAAGGACATACTGATTGAGGGAAATAAGGTGTATAGTCCAGAGACTTGCTTGTTAGTTCCTAGGATAATTAACCAATGGGGTTGTATCAGAGAGTATACTAGAAAGCCACACAAGAATGGTAGATATAGAATACAATATCCTCTATGGGGGGAGCAAGTCCATCTAGGCTATGTAGGCACATTAGAAGAGGCTAAGGAATTATACAAGGATTGTAAATATACAAGCTTAGTAGAATATGTTTTATATTATAAAGACACTTTAGATAAGAGGTTAGTACATAAGGTATTAGGCACTCCTAACTAGGGTGTCTTTTATTTTACCCATGGAGCAACTGTATCTAATATAACCCATGGGGCAACTGTGACCCTTGGTCATGCTGTTTTACCCATGGTCTTACTGTGAGCAAAGAATATACATATATAATATTAAAGAGTTCTCACACATAAGGATTTCCCTAAGAGAAACAAAAACTTTCCCAAGGAAATTTCCATTGCATTAGAGAAAAACAAATCGAAAAACTTCCAGCAGAATTTTGAGCAGAAAAGCAGGGAATTTTCAAGGTATAAACACAAGCGAACTTTTTTCAAACGGCTTAAAATCGAGTTGAAACGGTTTGTTTTTGTTGAAAAAGAAGAGAAAGTTTGAGTTTTTGTTTTCAAGTTGAGTTGAGTTGAGTTGAGTTGTCTCCTCACGAGCCACGCCAGCCACCCCCGCCCCCCGGAAAATTTGAGAAGTCTCTTCGTGCGGGCGAGGCATATCACATATATGACATTTATTATCATTTAGACTTAGCTACTTTGATTACTTTTAAGAGGTTAAAAACTACTTCAACTTATTGGAACAACTTAATTAGAAGGATTTAAGCTAACAACTTCCTACTACTTAAGGGAAAAGCTTAAGGTACTTAAATTGTCAGAAAATATAAACATTAATTATTTGTAGAAAAAGTATTGACCTAATTAGTAATAACCCTTATACTTTAATCATAGCAACAAACGAGACATATAAAAATAAAACATAAGAAATTAAAAATAAGTATTGACAAGGTAAACAAAAAGCCTTATACTTAACTTAAGAACAAAACACACCGCAACATATTGAAGTAACAAGGTTCTTAGTCCTTAAGAACTAACCTCATCCACTGGGGTATATAGAAACAAACTTATAAAAATTATTTAAAAATAAAGCTTGACAAACATAAACGAAACTGATAGAATTAACTTAAAGAAACAAACAAACAATAAATGGTAAGTTAGTCGCCGAACTAACTAATATAGGAGATATAAAAATGAAAAACTTAAATATGAAATCAATAATAGAAGTAGCAGATTTTACAGAATTAGTTGCAATAGATGAAATAGCAGTAAACGAAATAGTGTTAGAGATGGAGAATGATAGCAATGTATATTTCAATGGAATCAAGCCACTTATAAGTAACTATGGTAAGAAGATGCACAATTGTAACTTTGATTTAAACTTAGCTGTAAAAGGATTCACTAACTTAGTAACTAAATACCTAAAGGATAGCGACCAACAAGGAGTATTAAAGGTTCACGATAGAGTTATAGTAGGTTACCAATTACTAGAATCATTTATGGAAGACATTGAGATAGAGAGCGGTTACCTAACAGTAACAGAAGTTAGAGAGAGATGGAACGAAATTAAGAGACACATGACTAGAGAACAAAAACAAGATAAACCACTTATGAGCGAATCATGGATGGCATTTATTGATAGCTTATGCAAAGATGGATTTATAAGTGATGACATGTACAATAACATAAAGTATAAATAATATTCAGACAATTTCGACTATAATTAAATGGTTGACAGGTTAGATAATAAGTGATAGAATTATAAATATAGAAGGGGGAACAAATCCCCCACCAAATACTGGGAGGTAAGAATTATGTTAGGATATAGAATAGATGGAAATAAAATAGCTTGGGTGGTAGAAGGATTAGAAAAGAACAAGGTTATAATCACAGTGCATTATCTAAATTTAGGAAACTACATAGACACTAAGAGGGAATACGTTAGAGATAATAGTAGTAGTCATAAGGTTAGAATTAGAAGTAATAAGAACGGTAGCAAGTATGTATTAGTTGATGGGGTTAGATATAGCTTAGAGAACTTAGAGACTGATTTATCAGACTTAAAGGTTTGGATAAAAGGAACACACTTATTGAATAGAGTAGATTTTAAAGGAGGTTGTTAATTATGAAAAAGTTAAAAATAGCATTTAAAAGATTCCAAATAAGTAGAGGGGTTAAAAAGCAACAAAAACAACTTCGTAAGCAAGTAGGGTTCGAGCAAAAAATAGATGAAAAGCTAGCAGACATACATACAACTAAAACAGTATTAAGCGGGAAACACGAACTTAGCGAAATGACAGACCTTAGAGAATTATTAGGATTAGATATAAATGTAAATGTAGAGATAGTTTGTGATGATGATGTAGAAGGAGGGTATTAAGATGAGTTACCGTAAACAGCGTTTAATAGAGTTCGTTCAAGAGGGATTAGAGGAGGAAGACAGAATTAATATATTCGGGTATTATGCTTATAGATATAATTTAGTAGATGGGTTTCTAAGCATGTTTCATATTAAGAAGGACAATAGTATAGTAAGGTTTGATTTACCAGACTATGAAGTAGTATTTAAGGACTACAGTATAGAGACTAAGGAACGTAAAGTTAGAAAAATAATGAAGGAGGTTGTAAGCAATGCTTAGAAGAATAGAACAATTTGAAACATTAGGAATTAAGGTAGTAGATAGAGTTAGACAGGTTATAAGCAGTAAGGACAACTTAGAGGTAGTATGGTCACAAGGGAAACTTAGAGTTAGTGTAAACGGCAATGAAGTCATAGAGTTAGTTAATCAAGGAAGTATATTACAAGACAAGGTTTATATATGGTTAGAAGGATTACTAGTAACTAAGTTAGATTACTATAGTAGCTTAGGAGAATATCCAGAACACATGGTAATGAACTTATTACAAATATGGGAACTTAACCAAATCAGACAAGGAGGATTAAAGTAATGAAATTAGTAGACTGGAATAATATGAGCGTTGATAATCAAGAGGTGGTTTTATATAGGGGACTATTAGATTTACTAAAAGTAGAGGTTAAGAAGGAAGGTTGTACACAGTTAGGTAAACAGTTAGCTAATAGGATTAGATACACTAACATATAAGAGGGGGTTTATAATGAGTATGAATATATTAGAGGCAATGAGTATGATTATATGGAGGGGGTTAGATAGGGATACAATAGAGGACATGGAGGTAGCCATTACTAATAAGGTGTTAGATAGCTTAGAGATAGATGAGTATTAAGAGGGTTATAGATAAGTAGATAATAGGTAGTAGCTAAGGTGGTATATAGTCCACGTGGTTACTACCTATTGTTGTATGTATAGCTATACTATGTGTCTAAAGAGGGTTTATAATAGGTTAGTAAGTTAGTATGTAGTAGGTAGGTAGGTAGGTTAGTAAGTAGAGTGCTATGTTAAGAGTTCTATGTTAAGAGTATATTAATAGTTCTATTTAAGAAGAGTTTATTTATTATAATTAATTAATATTTATATTCTTAAGCATTAACACACAAATAAAACTTTGTCAATACTTTAAATTAAATTAATAATATTCAGACAATTAAGAGTTCATAACTTAGAGTTCCAATTATCAGACAATTAAGAGTTCAAGTAGTTTAAAATTAATTTTCAGATAATTCAAACATATGCACCCCCCATACTTCTAATTGCATAAATGTTGTAGTGGGGTAGTTGGTGTATATATTATTCTCCTCTATATTCTTCAAATGGGTTGGCTATTTTATTTTGAGTAGTTGGTGTATATATCATTCTCTCCTATAGTTTTCAAATTGAGTTCTATTTTAGAGTTCCATTAGCAGACCCCCTCCCCCCTATTTATATATTGAGTTAGAGTTCAAGTCTATTTTTATTTCGCCCCCTGTAAACCTTAAAATCCTATATTTAGACATAATAAAAGAGAGACCTGTTAAAGTCTCCCTACTGTTTAGCCTATTCTAATTCTATGTGTAATCTATCTATTCTTATACAGTCAGCATCTCCATATACCTTTCTAATATCTCTATCCCCAAACTTATCAAACATAATCTCTAATGTAGGCTGTGTAAAGGTATGACACTTAAGACCTTTCCTCTCTGGGAATACTCTAACCTCATCTGATACTAATAGTCCTCTTAGTTCTTTTAATTTCATATTCTATAAACCTCCTATTTTAATATAAGTTTATCACTATCTCCTCTATATATCTTAACTTAATGTTATTTTAATATTATCTCCTCTGTAAATCTCATCTATCTCATTGTAGTTCTCTAATAATATATTTAAATCCTCTACAAAGTATTCTCTAAGTTCTCCTGTATCTAAATGTAATAATGAATACTTTCTATCTCTAAACTCTCTAACTACCATGTAAAATGCTCCGCTTATCTTAAACTTAATTATATCTCCAGATTGTAAATCACTAACTTGTATCTTATCTCTATTATCACTTATTAGCATTATCTAATACCTCCACTTATCCATAATACTATTTGGTAATTCTCTAACCCTACTCCTATACTTACTACCTCTCTATCTAATAACTCCTTAGGTATACAATATCCTCCTGTTACTAAGTCATTATATATATCTAATAAGGTAGAACATGTTTCCTCTTCTTTAATCTTAAGCCTATCACAATTTAATACCTTAGTTACTTCTCCTAATGTCATTACTTAGTACCTCCTAGTATTAGTCTAATCTCATCTTCTCCTCTATATATCTTACTAATATTCTGGTAGTCTACTGTAACCATAGTTTCATTTTTATACCATACCGTATTAGCTAATCTCCCTAATTTTAAGTTGACTAAGTTGTATTCTAACCCTTCTCCTGTATGTCTCGAGATTACCATATATGGGTTTTCAGTTTGAAATAGTACTATGTCCCCACCTTCTAATCCTCTAACTTCTTTATCTAATACATCTACACTTATCATATTACTTACCTCCTAATACCATGTCTATGTCATCCGCTTTTATAATCTTTTCTATCTTACTAAATACTTCAAATAATTGCTCCTTAGATTCGTACCAATCCCATTGACAAGTTGTAGTATCTCTAAGTCTCATTAGGTTATATTCATATTTAGTTTCGCCTCTACTTATTATTTCTTGGGCAATTAACATGTATGGTCTACCAGTATTAAACATCACTACATCTCCTACCTCTACATCTTTCCAACTTACTTCTTTAGGTGCATCCATTACTATATTCATATTCTAATTTCCTCCACATTCTATATAGTTACTTAGTATTAAATCATTACTCTTAATTATTCTAACATCTTCTAAATTATAATAAGTAGTTAACAAATCAAACCAATTATTCGCCTTGTCTTGTAGTATACATGAATCTCTTAAATCTAAAAACCTACATGTATTACCATCTTTAATAGCCATTACTCTAACTCCTCTACTATCAATAGCTACATCTCCTAATTCCATAACTGGTACTCTAACTTCTAAATTACATTTCATCTGCTGATAGTCCCCCTATACGTTCTCCTAATGTTATCTTAATTACATCATCATTTACAAATTCTAATACTTCATATATTCCAGCTTTAAATTCTCCTAATCCCTCAAACTCTAATGTATTTATATTTTCATCTTCTTTAAGTATAAGTGTACCTATTCCGTTAGTATCTATAACCATATTCATATTATTTATTCTCCTTATTCTCTAAGATGATTAGGAAGTCATCTGGAGATGACATTGCCCTAATATTAATTACTTCTAAGTCTAATAACTCTTCTGGTATTCCATCTAACCCACAATTGTCAGCATCATATAATATGTTATCCTCTTCCCCTTCTAATATTAATCTAACTCTTTCACATCCTAAACCTACTATCACATCTCTTAATTTACCGTTCTCCATTTCTATTTCCCCCATTCTTTAATCATATTTTGTAGTCTTATAACTTCATCCCACATCCTAAATTTCTGACATTGAGAATCCTCATCTGCTAAAGGACAGTTAGTACAATTTATCCTAGAATCTCCACAACTAAAATCTGCAAAGTCTAAATCTAATATATTCTGGGCGAACTTAGGCATTACTCTATAATCCTTATAAACCGCTGATGTCTCTATTTTAACATAATGTCCATCTTGATTTACTACTTCATCATCACTATTCATATAAATATATCCCTCAGTTTGTCTAAGTTGAGTTAATCTCTTCCCATCTAATAATGCTTGTAATACATCCCTACTAGTATCATATCTCATAATTAATTTCTCCCTTCTTCTAACCAATTTTCTGCCATACTTCTTAGCTTAAGTACTACTTGTCCTAACTCTACTTTCCTACAATCTCCACCATCTCTAAATGGACACTCATCACAATCTGTTAAACCACATGTAAACTTATCCATATCTAATGTCATTATATTATCTGCAAAAGCTGGTAGCACTCTTGGTGGAATATAATCCTCATATATGTTATCTCCATCTACCATAGCATACTTACCTTCTTGATTAACTATATCTCCATCTTCATCCAAACAAATGTAATCCTCATAGTCTAAATCTAAACATGTTAGTTTTTTACCTTCCACTAATGCCTTAAATACTTCTTTACTAGTTCCATATCTCATACTAATTACCTCCTAATATAAATCATCCACATAATATCTAATATCATAATCTAAACCATAATCATAAAATAAATCATTTTCTGCCATGTGTTGTCTCATTTCCCCTATGTAGTGGGTTATAAACTGTTTAGCATCAAGGGAATCTCTTCCCTCAAAGCTTTCATAACAGTAATTCTCTATTGTTTCAATAAGTTCTGCCTGTTTCTTAGTAATTGGATGGTATTTCTCCAATAAGTCTGCTATTTTCACTTCTAATCCTCCAATAACTTTTGACATTTATCTATATCGTCCATTAGGTTAGCCTTCATACATTTATTATTTACATACAGTGGACAGTCGTCACATACTATACTATCTGTAACACAACTTAGTGCATTTATATCTATATCCATTAGGTATTTCATGAATTTAAAGTCTTTTGGCTTAACTTCTCTATAACTCATATATTCCTGTAGGTTTAATTTATATTGGTGTTGTTCCTCATCATAAATCATACCATCTTCATCCATATATAGGTAACAATGTGACCACCATACATCTTTTCTAATCTTTTTACCTTCCATAAGTGCTTGCAATAACTCTTTTTGTGATTTAAACATCTTATTTCTCCCCCTTATATGTATAATACTTACAATTCTCTGATAAATCTCCATATTCTGGCATACATGCCTCTTTAACATCACAATACCCTACTGTTCTATAGCTACTATTACAATTAAATAGGTTAGGTACTGGTAGTTCCTTATATTTATAGAATTTACACTTGATACAAGAAGGTGTCTTAATTTTCTCCTGTCTATAGTCCTCTCTAGCCGTTTCTAAATCCCACTCTGTAGCTTTATAATCATCATCTAAGACCCATTCACTCCTATTGTTCTTCATGCAAGATAGTTCTAATATAGTTCCCTTACATGAGTATCTTAAAGCACATTCTCCACACTTCTTTATTGCCATACTACTTTACCTCCATATTCTTAATTGTTTCTTCTAATTCTTCCATTTTAACTACTATAGTTTTAAAATCTTCCATTCCTGTACCTAATATCTCTAATTTAGTAAATCCTAATAGTGCCTCTTTAAGGTTTCCATACCACTTAATTGACTTATATTCTTCTGTAACTCCATCTTTCTTTAGATATTTCTTTTGTAATATCACATTCATATCATCACTTATCACTCTGTACTCATTATTTAATTTCATTTCTTATTCCTCCTAAGTTTTATTTGTTTCTATATATTAAGTATATCTCATTTATTCTTCATTGTCAACAGTTATTTCAACATTTTCTGCTCCAATTTCACATTTCCAATACATTGCATTGCATCCTAAAGCCATCTCATTACATCCCCAGCTTAATACTTCGCCGTTTCTTTTGTCTTTTATCTCATATCTCATGTTATTCCTCCTCCATATTCTCTAACTCAAAGTAAATTGCATCTAATTCGTCTATTATTTCCTGTTCAGTCATTACATATCCACTTATTTCCTCTTGTAACTCTACTATTTTAGCCATTATTTGTTCTTTAGTCATTAAATTCCCTCCTTACATTACTATAATCTTAAAATATCTGAACAATTCATCAAAACTTAGATAAATAGTTAGGTTAATGTCATCTAATTCCACTGTATTTACTATCTCTAACTGGTCAATCTCAATTGTTCTTCCCTCTTTTATATTTTTATGCCCTATATAATACCCATTATCTACATCTACATCAAATTCCTCTATGCATTTTAGTACCATATTAGCTAACCTCCTTTAAATTACTGGGGGATTGCTCCCCCTATAACTATATTCTATCTTAAATACTTAACTTTGTCAACTAATTCTTCAAATTCCATACTATTTACATCTAAACAATGTTCCATACACACATCCTCAGATAATCTTTTTAGCCATGCCTTAGGACTAGTTAGTATCTTAGCTAAGTTATCAGCTATTTGGGATAGAGAATTAACCGCCTCTAGGTCAGAATAGTACATAGCCATGTAATTAACTAAGTCCATAACCGTATCATCAAGGCTCTCAGCTACTTTCGCAGTCTCTTCCTTACCTACTAAAGCGTTAAATCTATTAATCTTATCAGACATCCTAGTTAGTTCACTTATTGCACCAAATGCTTTTCTACCTTTTAGAACACTATCTCCGTAATCATCATTCTTAGCTATATAAACCGCAATTTGTCTCTTAATTATGTTCTGTATTCTAGTCTTTTCATCTATGACATCTCCGTCAGAGTTAATATGTAAGGTAATATTTCCCGAATTATCTTCAATCTCTATACCCTTAGCGGTAATATTTGTAGCCCCTATAGCAACTTGTTCCATCTGCTTATCTAATTCTGTCTTTAGGTTACTTAGTAGTAACACTTCGGCATCATCTACACCTAACCATTCTTCTACCCATATGCTACCTTCTGTTTCCTTAGTTAGTAAAAGAGGTATATCTAAGTCTTTTTGGTCTATTGCTTTTACCTTCCATACTTCTCCTTCCTCTCTAATGTATTCTAAACTGTCTTGGTCTGTTAGTATCTTTGTTATTACAATCTCATCTCCTACCTTAATAACAGAACCTTTCTCATCTAGTACTATATTATCATTCAGTTTCATATCTTAATCTCTCCTTTAATTTATATTGTTTGTTGCTATACTTATATACTATCATCTTTATTTAATAAAGTCAAGCACTTTTTATAATTTCTCTATTAGGTAGAACCCAATGCTGAATATTATTACCCAAAATGCCATAACTATTAATGCACTCCTCATGAAACTCTCCTCTCTATAGTGTAACAATGTTCTACTCTAGTCTCTTTAACTCAAAATCCATAAACCATATTGGTTCAGATAGAATTGAATTATCAAATAAAACCCTAACTCCATAACCTCTTACATGTTCAAAGTCATTATCTAATTCTACTACTTGACCTCTAAGTCCTCTATCTAATATTCCAAAGCTAACTTTAGGTTGTCCTACTGTACATACTTTATCTCCTATTTCTAACATATTATTTCCCTCCTAATTTTATTTATATACCCCTGTAGGGTATTCTATATACCCCCTAGGGGTATTACTTATCCCATAATTCATCTAAGAAATCTATATACTCCTCTAATGCCCAATCTCTAATATCATTTAGGTTCATAGGGTACAACTCAAACTCTTCCTCTGTTTCCCTAATATATTCTCTCCATGTTTGAGTATTCTCACAATCTTTCATGTCACATATTCTTTTATCTAAATCTACAACTCTTATCATACTCCATACCTCCCATAATATTGTATAGGACTGTCTGGGAGAGGATATCTCCCTTTGCCCTTATAGTTTATCCTGTATTAATTTAAATCACTCTCATGAGCCATACGAATTATTTTAGTTAAGTTCTTCTCTCTTGTTCGTATGTTCTGAATACTACAATTATATCTAGCGGTCATCTCCGCCAGTGTGTAACAATGTACTCTTAGGTCATAATAGAATCTTTGGTCATCTTCATCTAACATATATAAATATTTATGCATTAGACCCATAGGATATTCTTCCCCTAAAATATTATCTTCCATTGTGTAATTATTACTTCCTTTGTTAGTAAACACATCATTCCCTCCTTCAAAACACATGTTGTACTTTCTATGTCCTCTCCTCAACTCATTACAAGCGGTGTTATGTAAACATGTAGTAAGATACCCTTTAAAGTTACCCTTAGGAAAAGAGTTGACGGCTTTTGATAAACCATCATGAAATATCTCCTCTAAATCGGAATCTTGAAATGCTAAATGTTTAGTGTTAACAAACTTTCGTAAATAGTTGATTGCATAAGGCTTAACTTCCTCATAAATATTCTCGAATGTCAGCTCATCATGTGTCTCTTGATATAAATATACTAATTCTTCCATAAAATCCCTCCTAGGCGTTCTCATTCATTATTTTAACTACTCTAGGATTAAGGATGTATTGCTATGCGAGTTTATCAAGTTGTGTTTCTCTTGACTACATAAATAAGTATATCATCTAGGTTAGGATAAGTCAACACTTTTTAATAAATTAAATTAATTTTAACTAAACTAACAAAAGCCTCTCACTTTATGTGTATAAATATATGAATGGGGGGTAGGG
>OERT01000055.1_pt1 | contig 26194 bp, 23 predicted proteins | sample 1540111 | NCBI WGS metagenome assembly OERT01 (sample SAMEA3891235, study PRJEB23780) | metagenome | biome: terrestrial biome; feature: animal house; material: water of meat washing | place: Italy | collected 2015-05-12
TGCTGGTGTTGAAGCGATTGTGGCGGAAGGTTTTGAGCGTATTCACCGTACTAACCTTGTGGGTATGGGCGTGTTACCGCTTGAGTTTAAAGCGGGTGTTGACCGCAAAACCTTAAAGCTAGATGGTACTGAGCTGTATAGCGTGATTGGTAATATCGCGCCACGTTCGACGTTAACTTTAGTCATTGAACGTGCGACGGATGAAGGTAAGAGTGAAATCGTTGAAGTACCTGTAACTTGTCGCCTAGATACCGAAGAAGAAGTGTCTGTATATGAAGCGGGTGGTGTATTACAACGCTTTGCGCAGGATTTCTTGGAAGGGAATGTGGCATAGTTAAAAATAAGTCTTTTTAATACTTGAAATAATTTTATAAAGCCATATTTCATATATGGCTTTATTCTTTGGAACATGAGAAGTGTCACTTTTAAGAGAAATTCAAAATGATGCAGTAAACTCTAACGTTAAAGTTTCTGATTTACTAAGAAAGTGTAAAGTTTTAGCTTATCGATTAAGTAATGAAGATTTTAAAACTTGGGTTGATTCAGAGCTTAATGGATATGAATTGTTAGATGGTATTCCGTCTTATCGGATTTTCAATAATGTTACTTCAAAAGGTCATTTTTCAGGTGCATTTGGATCAGGGCTAAGAAATGCTGACATTCCATCAAATTGCTTCCCTAAAGAATTTCGAGAAAGTTTAACAACAGTTTCATTAGCTGCGCCAATTGCTGAAATTGAATCACTTGTGATGGGTTCTTCTAAAAAGGGTAAATTATTACAGCAACCTTGGGATGCAAATTTTGTGGCTATGTTTAGTAATAAAGTTTATGAGCATATGGTATGTGTACAAGCTTGGAAAGTTATACCCTCTACGAAATTAGAGGGAATTGTTGATATTGTAAAAACCAAAATATTAAATTTTGTATTAGAGATAGAAGTTATTAATCCTGAAGCTGGAGAAGCAAAATTGAACTCGAATCCTATTCCACAAGAAAAAGTGAGTCAGATTTTTAATATCAATATTTCAGGAAATGTTGGAAATTTAGCTTCAGGAAATAGCAAGAGTAATATTCACCAATCTATAAATACTGACATCCCCAAAGAGTTCTTAGAGTTAATTGCAAAAATTCAGGAAGTAAAGGAAGAGGATGATGAAATTTTACAAGAACTAGAAAATAAAATAGAAGAATTAGGGCTTGTTGAGAATTAACAAAGGCTACTGATTAATTTATAATAGTACTATGGATAGATACATACTTACTGATGCCCAATGGGCAAAAATGGAACCTTTTTGCCTAGGTAAAGTGACCGATCGAGGTCGTAGTGGAAAAGATAATCGATTATTTTTAGAAGCAGTCCTATGGATTGCCCGTACAGGCAGTCCATGGCGTGATCTACCTCCTCATTTTGGTAAATGGAATACCGTCTTTAAAAGATACCGTGATTGGGTGAAAGCTGGTGTATTTGAAACTATTTTTGCATCTGTAAATGAAGATGTTGATTTGGAATACGCCATGATTGATGGAACGATTGTTAAAGTTCATCGACATGGGCAAGGTGCAAAAGGGGGACTTTCAAACAGTCTATAGGTAAATCTCGAGGTGGAATGACCTGTAAAATTCTTGCCTTAGTGGATAGTCTAGGCAACCTTATTAAGTTTCGATTAATGCCTGGTCAATATCACGATTTAGTAGAAACCAAACCTTTAATTGAAGATGTTGATTTTCAAGCATTACTAGCGGATAAAGCATTTGATGCAGATTGGCTCATCCAAGAACTCAATGAACGTAAAGTGAAAGTGGTGATCCCACCCAAATCTAATCGAAAAGTAATGAGAGCATTTGATACGATTATGTATAAATGGCGTCATCTCATTGAAAACTATTTCTGTAAGTTAAAAGAATTTAAACGTATAGCGATGCGTAGTTGTAAAACAGATACGAGTTTTGAAGCCATGATTCAATTGTGCGCGAGTGTAATTAACTCTCGGTAATTCTCAACAGACCCTAACCAGTGAAGATGTTGTACTTAATTCAGTCGGTCGAGATTTATATGAAAAGTTCTTCTTAAACTACACCAAAAAACAATGGGGTTTAGAGCCATCCCAACTCAAGGCAGGTGTAGCGGCACGTATACCCACACGTACCAATACCGATGACCGATACTTTACCGATACGTATCAAGCAATGCCATTACATGGTTATACAGCTCTATTTCAAAATTTACTCAATCATCCAAACATTACGGTCAAATTGAGTACAGACTATAAAGATTTTCTGGCACAAGGTGTCGAGTATGATCATCTGATTTATACAGGTTGTATAGATGAGTTTTATGACTATAAATTTGGCAAGTTACCTTACCGCTCCTTACGCTTTGAGCATCAACACCTAGAAAATACTGAACAATACCAAAGTGTCGGAACTATAAACTATCCAAATGACTTTGAATTTACCCGCATTACTGAATTTAAACACCTTACAGGTCAACAACACCCTGCCACCTCAATTGTTCGGGAGTATCCAACAGCTGAAGGTGATCCTTACTACCCAATTCCACGTGATGAAAACGAGGCCTTATTCAAAAAGTACAAATCCTTAGCAGACTGTGAAAAAAATGTTACTTTTGTTGGTCGTTTAGCAGAGTATCGCTATTACAATATGGATCAAGTTGTAGGCGCAGCCTTAAATGCTGTAGACAAAATACTGGAGAGAAAATAATTGAAAATCGCATTCTTGTGTAAACGACAATATATGTCTAAAGATGTTATTTTAGATAAATATGCACGTTTATACGAGATACCGAATCAATTAGCACATCTTGGGCACCAAGTTGAATGTTTTTGTTTGAGTTATCAATCTCATAATGAAGGCACTTGGGATGAGTCCAATCATAAAAAAAAATTTATTTGGCACTCAAAAAGTTATAAAGGCTTAAAAAAACTGGGATTATTCACTTATCCTTTTTTACTTTCACAAAAATTAAAACAATACCAACCAGATATTGTTATTGCTGCATCAGATATTCCACATATTGTTTGGGGTGCATGGTGTGCTAAACAGCTTAAAGTACCTTTCATAGCAGATCTCTATGACAATTTTGAAGGCTTTGGGCAAGCTCGCATCCCTGGTATGAAGCATCTTTTACGTCTAGCAGTCTGCCAAGCCCAATTAGTCACAACAACTAGTCAACCATTAGCAGAATTAGTGATTCACGATTATGCAGCACAAGCTAAAGTTATTTCTCTACCAAGCACGGTCGATCTAACTACCTTTAGGTCAGGTAATAAATCTAATGCACGGGAAAGATTTGGTTTACTACCGAATAAACAATATATTGGCACGGCAGGTGGATTGTATAAAGACAAAGGTGTGGAAGTAATTTATCAAGCATGGGAAAAACTTAAACATGAAATGCCTAACGTACATTTAGTACTTGCAGGTCCCTATCAACCTGATTATCCACCTCCCGAAGAAGAACGAGTCCATTATTTGGGTAGTTTAGCACACCATGAAATTTCGACACTTTTTCAAGCTTTAGATCTTGGCATCATTTCAATTTTAGATACCCCTTTTGGACGTTATTGCTTCCCTCAAAAAGCCTATGAAATGTTGGCATGCGATTTACCTGTCGTTGTAGCGAATATTGGTGAGATGAGTTACTTGTTTAGAGATTCACCACAAGTTCTATTTCAGACAGGCAATGCCAATGATTTAGCCTCAAAAATTCAACAGCAATTACAATCTCCGCAACAACAAAGTATTGCTGTTGAGGATTGGGCTACTATTATACAGCGTCTTGAACCAATGATTACTGCATTGAAATTTTAGTGTTAAAATTTTGAATGCTGTCTTTTAAGATATTGCCATAGGCATAAGCAACACTATCCCAATCAATTAATTTCAGCGCATGCTGTCGAATCCTTAAAGTACGTTCAGCTGCTAATGTCGGTTCATTTAGTGTTTTTGAAATGGCAGATACCAATTCTTGAGTATTATGCGGATGAACTGCAATATGCTGAATATCTTCACCGAGTAAGTCTTCTATTCCCACCACATGTCCAACTACTGCAGGACAACCACAACCAATCGCTTCCATCAACGCAACGGGTAATCCTTCTTGATCCCCATTATCTGCTCGCACAAAAGGTGCCACAAAAAGTGTCGCTTGTTGATACATTTGAGGTAACTGGTCTTGTGAGCGTGCACCCAAAAAGTTAACATTTTTTCCAAGATTCAATCGTGCAACTTGTTGTTTTAATGCAGACTCTTCAGGACCAAACCCAACAATATTTAAACGTAATTCAGGATGCTCATTCACTAAAATAGCCAAGGCATCCAACAAAAAGTTGAGCCCTTTTTTTGGCACCAATCGCCCTACAAAAAGCAACTCATTATGATGGCGTTTTATATTAGGGTTTGGAATAAACCGATGCTGTAAGTCTACTCCCATTGGAATTACATCTAGATGTTGAGGTCGTATGCACATTTGTGACAAATAGTCTTGCATAGCCTGACTAACCACTGTCATCGCTGTGGCATCTTCAGCAACCTGTTTTTTTATTTTCGTGAGCATATTCCCCTGTAACCCAAATAGATCTCCACCGTGTGAAGTTACAATATAAGGAAGATTGAATTGTTTGCTAAATCGACTTGCTATCCAACCTTGTGGAATTAACCAATGTGCATGAATAACATCAACCTTTTGTGTATCTAAAATTTTTCTAACTGCAAAATATTGTCCTATCAGAAAACTAGGAACAAGCAACCATTTCCACCAAAAAGCTTTCAAATTGTTAACAATGCCGCCATTATTGACCAATGATTGTAATTTTTTAGGGGCATATTTATAACGAACGACCTGAACACCATCTAGGAACCCATTCGGATCGGCATTTACAGCATCGGGTACAAGTGCAATTACATGAAATTGCTGAGTAAGTCTTTTACAGAGTTCATGAACAAACCCAGGCTCATGATCATTTTCCCAGCGTGGATAAGTTGATGCTAAAACCAGTACTGTTTTTTTTTGCTTCATAGTAATATCTTATAGACAATAAACGGTGGATTCGAGTAAAAAGTTCGATAGTATAAAAGACAGCCGTCACTTTATTAGGTATAAGCTAGTCTATATCTTTTTGTTGAAGGTTGTTTAAATCATCTTTAATTTGTTGAGTCTGCTTATGAGTCATACCTTCGATGAAGATAATTTTCGCATGTATTTGAGAATTAAACTTTAGTATTTTCTTTCTAGCCTGTTGAATTAACTTGTTTAGAACAGAATTAGGGTGAAGTTTACCACCGATTTGAGCGTCCAGCTTTATTAGACCATCACAGTTGCACTTCATTATTGAATTTATGACTTTAAATTCCTTGGATTTTGAAGTTAAATGACATGGACAGTTTATTCTTTAATGTCTACATGAACATACGACCATATGGACAAGGTAAAATTAAAATTAATATAATAAAAATCAATTATATAGTATTTGTCCATATGTATTAATTTATGGATTGAATCGAGATCATCAATATAAACCAGAACAACAGAAATCGCCTGATTCACTGATGCTAGGAGCTCATGACTCAGAGATGACTTTTGAATTATTGCATCACATTCTTGCAGTAGAAAAAGAACAAGACCTTATGTTACCTGAAACTATTCCTTTGCAAATCGCGCAAAAATTACGTGCTAGAGCCCAGCATTTGAAAACCTCCTGTGTAAACCAAAAAAAATCATCGAGGTTATTTACCACAGATTTTTTAAGGAAAACTCCGAATGCATTGGTCACCATGTTGCCAACCAATCAGGAGGAAAAAAAGGTCATTCAACATGTTCAGGAGCGTTATGCAAATGTACAAAGTAAATACAAAAAACAGCTTCATACGATCTACTCAATTTATCTTGAAAAAGTTCAGCCCAATTCAGCCCAGTTAATTTTTGAACTCAATGAAAAACGGCAACTGAAGAAACTTCTTTCTTTTATTCATAGCTTATTTCCCAAAAAATATCTTCATTTAGAACTCTCTCAGCAGAGCAAAACAGAGCTCAAAAAGACATTACAGGATTTAACATTACGGGCAGAAAACTTCAGCCTGACTGAAAATGAAAGGCGAATTAAGTTCTGCTTCAAGGGTAAAGATGCAAAAGCACTTGGGGTATTCAAGTTACTGATGTATCTGATGATAGTTTCTCATCTTTAATGCAAATTATTGGATAAGTTTGCCACGCATTCTTATTCGTGGTTTACCAGTCATTCCTGTAATGATTTAATATAGACTTCCAAGCGTGAGTGGTAAAATTAATCATCTTAAAGAGCAATAACTGTTTGTCCCACTAGCCAAATAATGTCTGTCCAAGTTAGCACAAAATTTAATGATCATTTAAACAAGAATTTGCAGTATTAGTTTACAATTCGAAGTGAATAAAAAGCATAAATTGCCGCAGCACAATGAAATTGAAGAAATATTTTCAGAATATGATGAATAAGTTGTGAATCGGTACCCAATAAGTTATCTGAAAAGATAAACCCCTGCCCATAACCTCATTGCTCCAAACCACTTGTGCCAAATATTTCAGATTAACCTGATAGCAAATACTGGTTCCTCGCGACATCAGGCGAAACTGATTAAGCTTAAAGCAGGTTGTTAGACTCTATTAAATTGTAAATGTCTAATTAGACTTCTTTAGTCTAATTAGATCTAATCAGGCCAATAAAGTACCTTTCTTACCGACTAAGTCAGTTTATTATATAACTCCATTATTTTGTGTTTTAATAGATATATATAGATATAAGACCCAATATTATGGATTTAAACTTCAAAAAACCTGAAGAGGTTGTCACGTTATTATGTGAAAGGCTTCGCAAAGAACGACTTTATCTGGAAATGACTCAGGCAGACGTCGCTACACGTGCTGGTATTAGTGTGAATACAGTATCTAATCTGGAAGCTGGTCGAAATGTTTCATTTGAAAATTTAGTACGCGTTGCCATGGTATTGGGCCGATTAAAAGAATTAGAGGAACTCTTTAAACCTCATTTAAACAGTGTAAATGACATTCTCCGCTATGAGAGCAATACGGCTCGCCAACGTATCAAAAGGAAATAAGTCCATGCTCAAAAAACTTAATGTTTACTACAATGGATGGGGTGAATATTGGCTTTGGGGTACACTGGTCTCCTCAACCGCAATCACAGGTCGGCCATTAATCGCCTTTGAATACAGTGCAGAAGCGATCAGTAAAGGTTTAGAACTTTCCTCTTACCTACTTCCATTAAAAGGTGACTCATTAAGAACGAACTTTCCTACACATCAAATGGGATTGCCAGGTCCTATATATGATGCCTTGCCCGATGGTTGGGGCATGCTTCTTATGGATCGCTTATTTAAAAAAAATGGATTTAATCCTGCGCGGATTGGGCCATTAGAAAGACTCACGTATATTAATACACATGCGATGGGAGCATTATCCTTTGAACCTTCAGCAACTGAGTTAGCATTAACTGAAAATATCCCACTGATTAAACTCGCTCAAGAAGTTCAGGAAGTTCTCAAAGGAGAAGGTGCAGAATTTTTACAGCATTTATTAATTATGGGTGGATCTCCACAAGGTGCAAGGCCAAAAGCGCTCATCTATCGTGATCCTGTCACCAACGAATTCTCAACAGTTAGCTCACATCAACATGAAGCTTGGCTGATCAAATTTCCCGCTCAGCAAGAGCATCCTGAAGTTTGTGCAATTGAAGCTGTTTATGCAGAATGTTTGCGTCATTGTCATATTGATACCCCTGACACTCAATATTTTACTCTTCCGAATGGATTAACCGCATTTGCATCAAAGAGATTTGACCGCCACGATGGCATGCGTATCCCTATGCAAAGTTTAGCGGCCTTCACCGGAGCTGATTTTAAATCACCAGGGAGTTTAGACTACAGTAACTTTCTTCGCGCTGCACACTTTTGCACCAATGATGTTCGCGAAAAAGCAATTGCATTCAAGCGAGCTGTTTTCAATGTAGTCTTCAATAATCGAGATGATCATTGCAAAAACTTTTCATTTCTGATGTCCCAAAATGGGCAATGGAAACTCTCCCCTGCCTATGATGTTACTTTCTGTGAGGGGCCAGGTGGATATCATCAAATGGATATCATGGGTGAGGCACTGGATATTCCTCGACAAGCTCTTGTAAAACTTGGTACTCAGGAAGCGGAACTTTCTGCCCAAGAAGTCGATGAAATTATTAGTTCGATTTGTAAGGTTGCAATCCGATTCAGCAATATCGCTCATGATCTATTACCTGGACAAATTCAAGCAGAGACTCCAACTGATCCAAAATAGGATTGAGCATAATATTCATTTATTGCACTAAATAGCTTTCACAAAGCTTCTATAAAGGGCTTATTCTAACCGTTGTTTTATCACGGCATAAGCTACACCAGTCACCACACTTCCAATCGCAATCGCCAATAAATATTTTAATGGATAATTCATCGCATTCGGAATGATCAGTACCATTACACCGCCATGAGGAGTGACTAGTTCACATTTAAATAATGCAACCAAAGCCCCAGTTACAGCACCACCTGCGATCGCGCATGGAAGCACTCGAATCGGGTCTTTGGCAGCAAACGGAATAGCCCCTTCCGAAATGAAACATAGGCCCAGAACTACAGCAGCCTTCCCTGCATCTTGCTCAGGTTTGGCAAATTTATGCTTTGCCAGAAAAGTTGCAATTGCCATACCCAATGGCGGTACCATACCCGCAGCCATGGTAATCGCCATCGGTCCGTATGTTTGTGACGTAAGTAAGCCCACCGTAAAGGCATAAGCCGCTTTATTTATTGGCCCCCCAACATCAATACACATCATACTCCCAAGGATAACCCCCATGATCATGGCATTGGTCGTCCCCATATTGGCAAGGAAGTGTGTGAGTAATTCAAACAATTGTGCAACAGGCTGTCCAACCACATAAATCATGATTAAACCAACAGCTAAACTGGCCAATAGTGGAATAATCAAAATTGGTTTTAATGCTTCTAGGCTACTTGGGAGTTTAAGCTGTTTCGATAAAAATAACGCAATATAACCTGCAATAAAACCTGCAACTAATCCACCGAGAAAGCCTGCCTCTAATTGTGTTGCAAGTAAACCGCCAATCAAACCTGGAGTTAAACCCGGACGATCCGCAATAGAATAAGCAATGTAACCTGCCAGCATAGGTACCATAAGAGTAAATGCTGCAGCACCTATTTGCTTTAAGGATGCGGCAAAGCTTCCTTCAACAGGATTGAGGCCAAACATAAACGAGATGGCAATGATCAAACCGCCCGCCACCACCATCGGCAGCATGAAAGACACCCCTGTTAAAAGGTGTTTATAAATTCCAGTTTTTTCTTTGTTTTCATTTTCTGTCTTAGTGGCTGTTTGCTTACCCGTTTCAAGCACTTTGGCCTCAGCAATTGCATTTGCAAAAGTCTTATCCGTTTGCTTAAGGGCAAATCCTGTACTGCAGCGATATACACGTTTGCCTACAAAGCGATCTGTATTGACCTCAATATCCGTTGCTAAGATCACCACATCTGCTTTGGCAATACTTTCTGCCGATAAAATATTTTTAGCCCCAACCGATCCTTGGGTTTCAACATCAATCTGATAACCGTGCTTTACTGCACCTTGTTGTAAAGCTTCGGCCGCCATAAACGTATGCGCAACACCAGTTGGACATGCTGTAATGGCGACAAACCGTGTAACCCCTACATTGGCTGCAATAGTTTCATCTACAGCATCTGAATGCTCAAGAACTTGTTGCAAAAGCATGATCGCATCGTGTTGTGCGTTATTCAAACCAATGACTTTCACAACCTTGTCACGCAGTTGATCCGCATCTGCCGACTTCTGTCCAACAAAAACAACCGTATCAATAACATTTGATAAATCGAGATGCTCGACTGATGTCGCCACATCATTGGAAATACCAAGTGCTGTTGCTGCTTTGGAGAGTTTTTTGGCCAAAATCACTGCATTAATCGGCTGCTCGGGACTATGTGGCACAAATAAAATATGTTTTATCTCTTGCATCGTATTAACTCAATGATTGGACTGAGATTTGCGATTTCAAATCTTCAATAACAGCAAAGTCTGGAAGGGCAAACCCAATTTGGGTCACAGCATTGCTCGCAATTGCGGTTGCTGTTTTCAATGTTTCTTCTGGGGAAGTTGAACTCAACAAGCCATGAATCATACCTGCCAGCAAGGAATCTCCCGCACCCACCGTACTTTGGACGGTGACCTTCGGTGCAGTAGCATGCAGGGGTTGCGTGCGGTGAAGCCAGTTCACCCCGTTTTCACCCATCGAGACCACAATATGTTCGATCTGACTATTTAAACTGGCAAAAAGATGCTGCTGTTCTGCAAACGTTTCTGCTGGCAAATGGTAGGTTTCTGTCAACTCATCTGTATTAGGCTTAATCAACCAAGGATGGGCAGCAATTGCTGCTTTCAACGCAACACCACTGGTATCTACTGCGACTTTTTTACCCGCAGACTGTAACCATAGAATCAGTGTTGAAAGCTCTTCTGCAGAAAAACCTTGTGGCAAACTGCCTGCAATCACAATCACATCAACCTCTAAAATCAGTTGAGATAGGCGTTCACGTAGTTGTTGTTTTGCTGAGGTATCTACAAAAAAGCCCTTGCCATTGATGTCAGTCATCTGACCAGAAGCTTCTGCAACTTTAATGTTTTGTCGTGTTTCACCTGCAACATAAATAAATTGGTTATCAAATTGCTCTTGCTGGATATGATGGTCAAAAATTTGACGGTTTTCTTGCCCCAAAAAGCCACTCACAATCAGTTCATGTCCCAAATCCTTAAGGACCTGTGCCACGTTTAAGCCTTTACCTGCTGCATGGCTTTGGGCCGTTAACTGACGATTGACCTCGCCAACTTTTAGTTGATCCAATTGCACGGTGAGGTCAATTGCAGGATTCAGAGTAATGCTTAATATCTTAGCCATTCGTAATTACTCCACCAATGCACGTACGGCAGACGCACTGTCACAACTTAAGGCTTGCTGTGCGACCTGTTGGCAATTTATATAGTTCAAACCACGAATTTGCGCCTTCACCAATGGAATACTGGTACTCGACATACTCAACTCATCCACGCCCAAGCCTATCAATACAGGCACAGCTTTTGGATCAGCAGCCAATTCACCACAAATGCCCACCCATTTACCATGCTGATGTGCTGCCCGAACAGTTTGATCAATCAATAGCAAAATACTCGGATGTAAGCCATCAGCTTCAGCAGACAACAGTGGATGACCACGGTCAATCGCCAGAGTATATTGAGTCAAGTCATTGGTTCCAATACTAAAAAAATCAACTTCTTGAGCAAGAATTGGAGCCAACAATGCTGCCGCAGGAACCTCAATCATAATACCGACTTGTAAGTTTTCACATGGATGCTGTATGCGAACCTCATCTAATATTGCTTTTGCTGCTCGCCATTCTTCAACCCGCCCAATCATCGGAAACATAATTCTTAATGGGCGATTATCCGCTGCTTTAAGTAAAGCAACCAATTGCTGACGTAACAACTCTGGCTTACGTAAAGTCAGACGAATACCACGTAAGCCCAAGAATGGATTTTCTTCCTTTTCAATAGGCAAATACGGCAAAGGTTTGTCCCCGCCCACATCAAGTGTACGTACCACCAATGGACGACCCGCCAAAGCATCTAACACCACCCGATAATCGGCTTCCTGTGTAGCCTCATCAGGCGCACTGCTGTGTGACATAAAGACCAATTCTGTGCGTAGCAAACCAATTGCTTCTGCCCCATCGGCCACAGCCTGTATCGTAGCGCCCACTTTGCCAATATTGGCTGCGATTTCAACTTGATGTTGATCCAGTGTGATGGCAGGTTCTAAACAATGCTGTTCCGCTTGTTCTCGCAACTCACGCTGGCGTTGGCGCTCTGCAATGGCATGATCAATCTGACTTTGCTCGGGTGAGACCACATACTCACCAGTATCCCCATTAATTAGCACTGTGGCATGGTTCTCAATATTTAAAACAGCTACACCCGCACCTACGACTGCTGGAATAGCCAGAGCACGTGCCACAATGGCACTATGGGCACTCGCTCCACCAACCGCGGTCAAAATGCCTGCAACACGATCTTTATTCAGACGCGCTACATCACTCGGACCAACATCATGCATAATTAAGATATAAGGTTGCTCGGGTTCTGTGACATCGGCCACACCACACAAAGCAGCCAAAACACGCTCACCAATATCCCTTAAATCAGCCGCACGCTCTGCCAGTAAACGATCGCTAAGTGCAGCCTGTGCGGTAGCAGCCACTTCAATATGATCATGCCAAGCTGCAGCAGCAGACAACCCCTGTTTTAAACCGCGTTGTACACTTTGGAGGAGGTCTGGATCATCCAGCATTTCCAAATGTGCCATGAATATCTGCTTAATGGCAGTAGATTCAGTATGTGCAATGAATTGACGTAAGCTATTTTTCACCTGATGAAGCGCAATTTCAAGCTTTTCATTCTCAGCTTTAAAACTCTGTCCGCGACGTTCATAACTAAATTCACGTGGCTTCACCACATGTGCAGGACCAAAAGCAAGGCCAGTTGATGCCGCAATACCGCAGCTACCCGTATCGCCATGTGATTCAAAAGGCATTAATTCCAAAGTATTTACGACTGGGTCACTACTGCTATGCTGATGAGATACAAGGTCAACAGCTTCAACCTCTTCTCCTAAGCCCTGTTGAACTGCATCAATAATCTGTTCTAAGCCAGCTACAGCATCGGTATCAGGTTGTGCAATAAAAGTCAGAGTTTGACCACGACGACATCCCATGGCTAATAATTTGGTTAAGCTTTTTGCCGAAACGTAAGCCCCCTCATCTACAGCAACGAGAATATCCCCTGCAAATTTCTTGGTCATATTGACCAAGTGTGTCGCGGGACGCGCATGTAGACCATGAGCGTTAGCTAAGACAATACGACGAGATGGCCAATCAGGAATCAGTTCAGCACCAATTAACTGCGCCAACTGGTGACTATCTTGCTCTTGGTTGAGGGTATGAACTTGTTCAGTATCAAACAAAATATCCATTAACCGTTGAAACCGTTGCATATCCAGTTGCTCATTACTGGCAATACACACCAAAGTCTTGAGCATTTCCTGCTGATGGCTTAAAACCTGTTCCGCTTTTACCAAACTTACAGCTGGGCTCAAAACATGCTGGTTAGAAGTGATCGACCAGACCCCCTCCCCTAAATGAATCATGCTGTTTAGGTTTAAACCCGACAGAAAACCACACTCCACCATTTTTTGCTGTTTCAGCAACTGTGTTGCCTGCCAAATTAAATCTTCTACATCAAGTGCGGGAACTTGAGTGGCGATTAAATTTTCATGCAATGCCAAAGATGCGGGTTGGGCTTGTAATAATGCAATAATTTGCTCTGCGGATTGAGCCTGTTTCACTTGATCAGCGACATCATTAATTAAAGCCCGCGTCAAAATTTGTAAGACTTGCAAATGCTCATCTGATTTCGCAGCAATCACCACTGCTAAATAAATTTTATTTTCACCGTCCCAAACAACTCCTTCAGGAAAGTGCGCCAGACGAATACCAGTTTTTAAAATACATTGGCGAGACTGAGGCGTCCCATGCGGAATGGCAATTCCTTGCCCTAAATACGTTGCACTTTGTTGTTCGCGCCCGGTCAACCCATGAATATAATCAGGTGTAACCAACTGGTCTTCGACCAAGATATCGACTAGACATTGCAACGCTTGTGCCTTATCAGTGGCGTGTTGTTTCATTCGAACATGTTGTATATCTAGCGCGAGCATAAAACGTCCTTGCAAAGCAGCATAGTGAGAAGCCATGCCTTTTTTACTGGAGAAAAAATAAAAGTCGAATTCTACTCAGGATTTACCCGAAAATCTGTATATTTTAGTCAATCATTTAAATGATTGTTATCGTGAATAAAGATTTAATATTTTATGAAGAAAAATTTTCATAAATTATAAATAGTTAAGAATAGTTAAAAAAAGAGAAGGAAATATGTTCCTCCTCTTTTTATTTTTCAACTAGATATAGTATTGCGCTCTTTTTTTGGCAAATTTATCGAGCTGCTTTAAAAAGCCTTCAAAATAGTCTTTTTCTTTTTCTTCAGTACGATATCCAGCGTAGAGAGTACGACGCAAACCTTCAGGTGCTACACAGTCCAAACGACGTGAAGTCACCCAGCCTTTTTGTTCATATTCATTCACTACCCAGTCTGGCAACGCACCAATACCACGACCACTTGCCACCAACTGGATCAACATTTGAGTCAGATCGGTGGTACGGATTTGTTTTGGCAGAATATTGGCTGGAATAAACAGACGCGACATAATATCCAAACGATGTTTATCAACTGGATAGGTAATAAGAGTCTCTTCGGCAAGCTCTTGTACAGTAATCTCTTTAGCGCGAACCAAAGGATGGGTATTGGATAAGACCAAACGTGACTCGTACTCAAAAATTGGGAAATATTCTACCCCTTTTAATGCAATCGGATCGGCTGTAATCAATAGGTCAAATTCGCCCGTCTGTAATAATTCATGCGGGTTCGCCTCAAAGCCTGAAGCAAAGTCCAAATCAACATCAGGATATTGCTGACGATATTGATTTAACAACGGCATTAACCAATCAAAACAACTATGACACTCAGAAGAAAAGGTAATGCGTCCTGTTTGCCCATGTACGATACGGGTAATGTCACTTTGTGCAATTTGTACCTGTGGTAACACCTCATCCGCTAGCTTTAATAGACGCTGTCCAACATTCGAAAAACTGACAGGACGACTGCGACGATTCACCACCTCCACGCCAAACCATTGATCAAGCTCACGCAACTGGTGCGATAGTGCTGAAGGGGTTAAACACAAATCCCCTGCGGCAGCAACCAATGAGCCATGCTCTCTTAAAGCGGTTAAGGTTTTTAAATGGCGGAGTTCTAACATCTGGCACAGCCCAATTTTTTAATCTTGATGAATACGGTATAGCTTAACCTATAAAAGCCACATTTAATTATTTTTTCTCACCTTAATTTAAAATTAATTAATTTATTTCATTTTAATATCTATGATCTGCAACGAAAATCCTCGCCCCATTTACAGAGAGTGAAAAATTTAAACATTCAAATTCATAATCTTCATGATCCATGCATGAACGCTAATCGAAGTAAGGCTTTGTTTTATAACTGTGGATGACTTTTAAGACTATCTCTTGGTCATGCCTAGGTTGAAGCGTGATTCCTTCAGTTTTTGAGAGGTACAACGACCGAATCCAGCCCACCAACTGTCCTATTTAACTCGTGGCTATGCATCGAACTCTTGTGATATCTCTACTTTGATATAGCGAAATCATGTGATAGCAAGCAGCATGCTCTTGTACCTGAGTTAAATTCAGTTCAAATATTGAGAACTGATGATTCTGATCTTCTATCCAAATTGAGCAGGCTAAAGCGCTGAAAAAGCATACCGTGCTGACAGCAGAACTTCTCACCACCCTAGTCTTCGGGCTTTTTTATGTTCCACGTGAAGCATTATGTAAATATCGAGTCAAAGTCACTTGTCTCTCAAACTGGTCAGAAGCCAAATAGAACATGTAAAAACGAAAAAGCTTCCGACTAGGAAGCTTTTTTTAAATCTTAGATTTAACCATCAATCGTGAGCTTTAAAATCTCAGCTTTGGTATAACCCCGTTCTTTTAAAAGATGTTGAATGGCTTTTTTCTCATCTTGATCTTCAAGGAATTTACAGCGTTGGATCAAACGCATATCGGTCTCATACTGAAAGTTATGACGACACTCCAATTCCTTATTGGAAGGCGTAGTAAAAAAATGAAGCACAGCTAGATACTCTCTTTCTTGCTGTTGAAGTGGCCCGCCTTCAACGAATACCTATCTAACACAACTGTTAAACACCCTTTGTGTAAATGATGACGAATCTCGCTCCATTATGCAAGTTTGGGCCTCTCAAATGTTCTCTCTCTACTCATCTACAGCGCTCAAAGCAGACCTTCATCATCTACCAAAGTCGATTTTAATCATGAAAATTCATCAGCTCATCCTGAGAATTCTTCATCCAATCGCCGTTGATCCGCTCGTTAGACGTTTTAAACTGTCTGGTTTAAATAGATAAAAATCATTCAATATGTCGAAGCTCGAACGTCAGAAACTTAGCCTCCCCACAGGTCATGACAAACTGCTCTTGCATTCCTGCTGTGCACCTTGCTCAGGTGAAGTCATGGAAACCCTGATTGAATCAGGTATCGATTTTTCTATCTTTTTCTATAACCCCAACATTCACCCTGTAAAGGAATATCTGATTCGCAAAGAAGAAAATATTCGCTTTGCAGAAAAACATCACATTCCATTTATTGACTGTGATTACGACACAGACAACTGGTTTGCACGTGCTAAAGGTATGGAAAATGAGCCAGAGAAAGGGATCCGTTGCACCATGTGTTTTGATATGCGGTTTGAACGGACAGCGTTATATGCGGCAGAACATGGCTTTAGCCTGATCAGCAGCTCTCTCGGTATTTCCCGTTGGAAGAATATGCAGCAGATCAATGAGTGCGGCCACCGTTCTGCTTCACATTATGCAGGCATTCACTACTGGGACTACAACTGGCGCAAGCATGGCGGTGCGGTACGCATGCTGGACATCAGCAAACGTGAAGAGTTTTATCAACAAGAGTACTGTGGCTGCGTGTATTCACTGCGGGATAGCAACCGCTGGCGCATGAGCCAAGGCCGTGAACGGATCAAACTCGGACAAAAGTTCTATTCCAATGCCATGGATCAGGACAGCTGATTTCAGCCAGCAGCCTCCACATACCAATTTTTCCAAGAGCTGGTTCCACGCACCGCAATCGACACGGTCGGAATCAGCTTTTCTTTTAATATCTTGGTTTGTCCAACGGCTTTGGCTAAGCGTGCTTTGACTGAGTGAATGCATTCACGGTCACCAAATTCACAGCGGTCTAAGCTGGTTCCACCACAGGGCCCATTGGCCAAGCCTTTGGGGCAAGTTTCAGGGCAAATATACAAGGTCTCGCCTAAACGGCATTGACCACAACTTTCACAGCCCACCACCGCATGCTTACTCAAATGTTCTGTTTTCAGTAGTGCTTGATTGGCACGCGAGCGATCCCAAACATTAAAATTAAAAATAAACCGCCCCACGCCTTTGGCCAGTTTAGATTCAAATAAAGCATCATGCATCAGATGCAGATGTTGGTATTTAATAATCTGACTTGAGGTCGCAGGCCGTGAATAATAAGTCAGCTTCGGATGAAACTCTGTACCGGTTTGCACCTGCCAAAGCGTATTCCAAAGTCGTTCACACTCAGCAAAACTCAAGTGCCGATATTCTTCAATATAGCTTTCCAGTAAGCTTTGTTCTTCAGGCTGATGGCAAGCCGATAAATGCACCCCCGCAAAACCCAAATGTCGACACATTAGAATCTGTAATGCGCAGCGCACATAAACGCGATCACTTAAACCCTGTTCTTTTTCCTGTTGCAACACCTGCAACATATGCGGGGTGATCACAATGCCGGCCACTTTATGTTTCAGCATAAACTTGGCCCGTGCCAAGGTCAGTGGCATGACGCAAGCTAAAATTTTCTGAGCATACTGATGCCGCGCTAAAAATGCATGCGCATCCTGTAAAGCAGCCATGTCATAGCCCAATTGGGTAATCACATAATCAGCCCCTGCTTTCATCTTTTTATGCAGTTTCAGATATTGCGCCTCTTTTTCCGCTTCCGCATATTTAAACGGGTTAAACGCGACACCAATATGAAAACCACCTTGGCGTTTGGCTTCCATGACAGCATTCACAGACTCCAAATAACGTGTCCGTGGCTCTAAGTCATGGCTGTAGTGGTGCTGTTTTAATTTATCGCCTGTTAAGAGCAACAGGTTCTTTTGACCCTGTGTTTTTGCATCTTGCAAAAACTGCTCAAAGTCTTGTATATCCCGTGCCTTCCCCGAAAAGTGAATGACTTTTTCAATCTCTTGTGGATACTGTTTGGCGACTTGCAAAGGCGCTTCATCATCATCCGCATGCACCCGATCAGCCAGAGTCATAGCCGCAGGAAAACCTGCAAATTGAGTTTTCACAGGCCACTGGGCTTGGTGCGAGCTTAAGTATTCAACCAATACGCAAAATTGTTGCTGTGCAAAATATTGAGCAAGTAAGGACATCACAGGAGAAATAATCCAGAGGATTAAAAAAGAAGAATTATAGTACAAATCAAAAATAGATGACGAATCGTCTGATTATTCACTACGGCATATTCAATATTTTTTGACTCATCCTCCACCCGATGAGTGAACGCAAATATCCACCCCGGTCTGATTCATTAGTTGCAGTACCCTGCTAAAACTGAACCTGATGGTCAAATTCAAAAAAGAAGGTACTCCAACGCTCAACCACACGCCGCCCATAGCACAACATTTGTCTAGACCCCTTATTTACTACGCCGATTGACTTATTTTCGATAAGATTGTTCTTTTTTATGCTTTTCAATCGCTTAAAGACTAAGCACATTTCAGCTTTTTAAAATAAAGGCATCTTTTCAAGCTGGGACTGACTGTGTATAACAATGGACGACTCAAGGAAATGATTCGCACATAGGCAAAAGCCTGAAAAAAGCTTAAACTATGTGCCAATGAAAACAAATGATATGTCGTCCATGGCGACAACGATGAAGGTGAAGGTTGATGCCGCTCAATACCGTTGAAGAGCTAGTTGCAGATATCCGTGCAGGTAAAATGGTCATCCTGATGGATGACGAAGATCGTGAAAATGAAGGTGATTTAGTTATCGCAGCGACCCATGTTCGCGCAGAAGACATCAACTTTATGATCACCCACGCACGTGGTTTGGTGTGTTTAACGCTCAGCCGTGATCGCTGTAAACAATTGAATCTTCCATTGATGGTCGATGCCAATGGCGCACAACATGGCACCAACTTCACGCTCTCCATTGAAGCGGCAGAAGGGATTTCTACAGGGATTTCGCCTGCGGAACGTGCGCATACCATTCAAACGGCTGTAGCAGCACATGCCAAACCATCAGACATCGTTCAACCTGGGCATATTTTCCCCTTGATGGCGCAGCCTGGCGGCGTTCTACACCGCGCAGGTCATACCGAAGCAGGTTGTGATTTATCTCGCCTAGCGGGTCTAGAGCCTGCATCGGTCATCTGTGAAATCATCAATGAAGATGGCACGATGGCGCGTCGTGCCGATCTTGAAATTTTTGCTGAAAAGCATGGTTTAAAAATTGGTACCATCGCGGATCTGATCCACTATCGTATGACCAATGAGCAAACGGTTGAACGGATTGATCAGCAAAGCATTGATACCGAATATGGGACGTTTGACTTATACCGTTACCGCGAATTAGGCAATCCAGATATTCACTTGGCTTTGGTGAAAGGTGAACCAAAAGAAGGGGTAACCACCGTTCGTGTCCATGGTTTCAACCCTGTTCGTGACCTGCTCAAGCTCAACAAAAAAGACGGCGAGCCAGCATGGAATCTCGACAAAGCCCTGCAAGAAATCGCAAGCAGCGATCGTGGTGTTTTAGTCTGGATTGGTCAGCGTCATTTACAAGACTTAGGCCCAGCCTTAGACAGCCTTACAGCACCAAAACCAACCAAATCCAATGCTGCTTTATCTCAGCAGTACCAAACCATTGGGGTGGGCGCACAAATTTTACGTGATTTAGGCGTAGAAAAGATGAAGCTTTTGAGCTCACCTTTACGCTTTAATGCACTTTCTGGGTTTAATTTAGAAGTGGTGGAATATATCACCGCACATCAAACAACTTAAAAAATCATCGAGGTTGCTATGGCAATTCGCCGTATTGAAGGTATGTTACATCTCGCTAGCGAAGGCCGTTATGCGATTTTAGTGGGTCGTTTTAATAGTTTTGTTGTCGAACATCTATTAGAAGGTGCAATTGATACATTGAAACGTCATGGTGTATCAGAGGATAATATCACTGTTGTTCATGCACCAGGCGCGTGGGAACTTCCTGTCGTGGCTAAAAAATTAGTGGCGTCTGAACGCTTCGATGCCATCATTGCACTGGGTGCTGTGATTCGTGGTAGCACACCGCACTTCGACTTTGTTGCAGGTGAATGTGCCAAAGGTTTAGGCGTGGTTGGCCTAGAATCTGGTCTTCCAGTGATTAATGGTGTATTGACTACGGATAGTATTGAACAAGCGATTGAACGCTCGGGTACAAAAGCAGGTAATAAAGGCGGCGAAGCTGCTCTTACTGCAATTGAAATGGTTAACTTGTTAAAGGCTATTTAACGCTATGTCGCAAACATTGCAAGCAACTTATGCAGCAAAACGTAAAGCACGTCGCTTTGCTGTACAAGGAATTTACGAATGGCAAATGAGCCACAATCCAGTCCATGAGATCGAAGCACGTACGCGTGTGGAAAATGCCATGCACAAAGTGGATCTGAGCTATTATCATGAATTGTTAACCCAAGTGGTTGCCAATCATGAAGCATTGGATGCGCTCTTAATCCCTGTGCTTGATCGCGAAGTTTCTGCGCTTGACGGCGTTGAACTTGCGACCCTCCGTTTAGGCGCATATGAACTCAAGGAACACCTTGAAATTCCATATCGCGTGGTTTTAGACGAAGCGATCGAGCTTGCTAAACATTTTGGCGGTGCAGACAGCCATAAATACATCAATGGTGTATTAGATCGTTTAGCAACAACTTTACGTGCAGCAGAAAAGCAACAAGCGAACTCACAGTAGTAGATTTGTTGTATGGCTGAGTTTTCGATCATTGATACCTATTTTAATCGTAAGAGTCCTCATTCTGTCGATTTAGGCGTCGGTGACGACTCAGCCTTGCTCACCCCGCCACCGCAGCAACAATTGGTCATTTGTGCCGATACCTTGGTTGCTGGACGTCACTTCCCGCTTGATACCAGCCCCCATGCGATTGGCTGGAAATCTGTCGCGGTCAATTTATCTGATATCGCCGCAATGGGTGCGAAACCTCAGAGTATTTTATTGGCCTTGAGCTTACCCCAAATTGATCATGACTGGCTCAAAGGCTTTAGTCAGGGTTTATATGATTGCTGTGATCAATTTGGCGTGAGTTTAATTGGTGGAGACACCACCCAAAGCCCACATCTCACCATTTCCGTGACTGCACTGGGCTGGGTCGATATCGGTCAAGCCGTTACTCGCTCTGCCGCTCAAGTGGGTGATTTGATTTGTGTCAGTGGTACTGTCGGCGATGCTGCTTTTGCCTTGCAACACTTAGGCCACCCTCTCCAACAACGTTTGGACTACCCCACCCCACGCTGTGAACTGGGGCAAGCACTCAAAGGCTTAGCGCACAGTATGATTGATGTGTCGGATGGCTTAGCACAAGATCTCGGTCATATCTTAAAAGCATCCCATGTGGGCGCGACCCTACAACTTGATCAATTGCCAATCAACACCGCTCTACAAGATGTAACACGAGAACAACAATGGCAATATGCTTTGGCGGGTGGCGATGACTATGAGTTATGCTTTACAATAAGCCCGCAGAATTATGAAAAACTTTTGCAACAACAAAACCATAGCAGCATCAGTGTGATTGGAAAAATTGATGCCGAAAGTGGTCTGCGTTTTCAACAAAATGGCTTAGACCATTCCTTGCAATTTAATGGATATCAACACTTTGCATAAGCCCCCTATCCTCTTTCGTCAGATGTCTTGGTATGACCGTTTCATCGTGTTTTGCGGTGTAGGGTTTGGCTCAGGGTTAGCACCCAAAGCACCGGGTACCTTTGGTTCTGCCTTCGCGCTGCTGTTCGTCCCGATTTGGCTTGCAATTGGCTTATCGAACACCATTATTGCCATCATCCTCATGTCTCTGATTGGCATTTATATCTGTGGGCATACTGCCAAAATGATGGGCGTACATGATGATGGGCGTATTGTATGGGATGAGTTTGCTGGCCAGTCCATCACCTTTTTGCCTGTCCTGTATTTAGGGCAAATGAATTGGCTCTGGCTGCTGCTGGGTTTTATTTTATTTCGTATTTTTGATGTGTGGAAACCGTGGCCGATTCGTGTCATTGACCAAAAAGTCGAAGGTGGTTTTGGCATTATGCTCGACGACCTAATTGCAGGACTATGGGCTGCACTTTGTATTTGGATTTATTTTTATTTCACTGTGGCTTAGGCCATTTTTAGGATTAGAACATGTCAACGACTGTTATTATTCTTGCTGCAGGTAAAGGAACACGTATGCGTTCTTCTTTACCCAAAGTACTACAACCACTTGCAGGACGTCCTTTACTTGGTCATGTCATCGACACTGCAAAAAAATTAAATGCAGCCAATATTATTACAATTTATGGGCACGGCGGTGCACGAGTTCAAGAAACGTTTACTCATGAAAAGATTGAATGGGTGGAACAAGCTGAGCAACTCGGAACAGGTCATGCAGTGCAAATGACACTCCCAGTCCTTCCGCAGGAAGGCAGCTCACTGATTTTATCAGGCGATGTACCTTGCATCTCTCAAAACACGCTACAAAAATTACTCAATGCAACTGCCGAGACAGGCATTGGTCTAGTGACTTTAACTTTAGCCGATGCAACAGGTTATGGGCGTATAGTGCGTGAGAATGGTCAGATTCAGGCGATTGTTGAACATAAGGATGCGACCACAGAGCAGCACCAGATTAAAGAAATTAATACAGGTATTTACTGTGTCAGCAATGCCAAATTGCACGAATGGTTACCTAAACTCAGCAATAACAATGCGCAAGGTGAATATTACCTGACTGATATTGTAGCAATGGCCTTAGCTGATGGGATGCAAGTCGCATCGGTGGAGCCTGAACAAGCCTTCGAAGTTGAAGGAGTGAATGATCGTATTCAGCTCGCCGCATTAGAACGCCAATTCCAAACCGATCAAGCCAAAAAGCTCATGCAGCAAGGTGTGCATTTAATTGATCCTAGTCGCTTTGACCTTCGTGGAAATTTAACCGTTGGGCAAGACGTACGCATCGACATCAATGTGATTATTGAAGGCGAATGTGAATTCGGCGACCATGTAGAAATTGGTGCAGGTTGTATCATCAAAAACACCAAGATCGCAGCAGGTACAAAAGTTCAGCCGTATAGCATCTTTGATAATGCTATGGTTGGTGAAGATGCGCAGATTGGTCCTTTTGCTCGTTTACGCCCAGGTGCAAAACTGGCGGCTGAAGTGCATATTGGTAACTTCGTTGAAGTCAAAAACACCAGCATTGGCTTCGGTTCAAAAGCCAACCACTTTACCTATTTAGGTGATGCTGAAATTGGTGCAGGCTCGAACATTGGTGCTGGGACCATTACCTGTAATTATGATGGTGCAAATAAATTTAAAACCATCATTGGTGATGCTGCATTTATTGGTTCCAACAGCTCATTGGTTGCACCTGTCACGATTGGCAATGGGGCAACCGTCGGCGCAGGTTCAACCATTACCCGTGATGTTGCAGAGAATAGTTTAGCGGTAGAACGCTCTAAGCAAGTTGAAAAAGAAAACTATCAACGTCCACAAAAGATGAAGAAATAAGAGGATTAAATTATGTGCGGTATTGTCGGTGGCGTTGCAGAACGTAGTATTACCAATATTTTAATTGAAGGTTTAAAGCGCCTTGAATATCGCGGCTATGACTCTGCGGGTTTAGCGCTGGTCAATCAAGGCCAAGTTTTACGCGAAAGACGTGTCGGTAAAGTATCCAATCTAGAAGAAGCCGTTAATCAATCGGGTATTCTCGGTTCTCTGGGTATTGCGCATACCCGCTGGGCAACCCATGGTAAACCCACTGAAGATAATGCACATCCGCACATTTCAGGCGATGTTGCTGTAGTCCATAACGGTATTATTGAAAACTATCAAGAACTTAAAGATGATCTTGAAGCTTTAGGCTATGTATTTACCTCACAGACCGATACCGAAGTGGTCGCTCACTTGGTTAAGGATGCTTTAAAGTCAACTCCAAGCTTGCTGGAAGCTGTGCAACAAGTCGTGCCTCAGCTTAAAGGGGCTTATGCACTGGGTATCGTACATACTGACCATCCAGATGAACTCATTACCGTGCGTGAAGGTTCACCTTTGGTCATTGGAGTCGGTATTGGCGAAAACTTTATCAGTTCAGATCAATTGGCTTTACTGCCTATTACCAATCGTTTTATTTACCTTGAAGAAGGTGATATTGCTCGTTTAACCCGCAATAGCATTGAAGTTTTTGTCGCTGGTCAACGGGTCGAGCGCCCAATCAAAGAATTAGATGCTGCCGTCAGCAATGCATCTAAAGGTGAATATAAGCACTACATGCTCAAAGAAATTTATGAGCAACCTGAAGCAATTCAACAAACCATTTCTCAAGCCCTAGATGGCAATGCACTGCGTGAAGACTTTCTTGCCAATGCAGTTGCTGATTTCCAAAAAATTCAGCAAATCCAAATCATTGCCTGCGGGACCAGCTACCATGCAGGGATGATTGCCAAATATTGGTTTGAACAACTGATTGATCTACCGTGCCAAGTAGAAATTGCGAGCGAATTCCGCTATCGCAGCCCTGTCATTGTCAATCACACGCTTTATGTCTGCATTTCACAGTCTGGTGAAACCGCTGATACTTTAGCCGCACTGCGTGATACCCAAAAGCGTGCTGCAGCAAAAGGTGCTGACATCACCACCATGACTATTTGTAATGTCGCAACATCGTCTATGGTACGTGAGACCAATCATAGCTTGCTTACACTAGCAGGTCCTGAGATTGGTGTAGCATCAACCAAGGCATTTACCACACAGCTTGCAGCACTCATGTTATTGGTCCTAAAAATTGGTACGATCAAAAATAGCATTTCTGTACAGCATGTGGCTGAGATTACGGCTGAACTTTGGCATACCCCTAAAGTAATTTTAGATACCTTACGTAATGACCCTGAAATTTTACGTTTATCTGAACTTTTCGTAGAGAAGCAGCACTGCTTATTCTTAGGTCGTGGCACGAATTTCCCGATCGCACTTGAAGGGGCGTTGAAACTCAAAGAGATTTCATATATCCATGCTGAAGGCTATGCCGCAGGTGAACTTAAACATGGTCCGCTCGCTTTAGTCGACAATGACATGCCTGTGGTCATTCTCGCACCGAAAGATGACATGCTCGATAAACTCAAATCGAATATGGAAGAGGTTCAAGCCCGTGGTGGTGAACTCTTTGTCTTTGCCGATGAAAATAGCGGCATTAAAGCCAAAGACCGTCAGCATGTGGTTTATGTACCAAGCATTAGCCCAATACTGGCTCCCATTGTTTATAGCGTGCCTGTACAACTGCTGTCTTATCATGTTGCAGTCCTGCGTGGTACGGATGTCGACCAACCTCGAAACCTCGCTAAATCGGTCACTGTAGAATAATTATTTAAATAAAGGCTGGGTATCCTGTATGAGAGTAATAAAGTTTCATACTAAGTAATAAAGTCTCATACTGAGTAATAAAGTGTAATACTGAATTGCTCAAAAAATCCACACAAGCTATGCTCTAAACAGCATGATGTGTGGATTTTTTTATGGCTAACTTTAAGAACACACAAAATCATGAACTCAAAATTCAAAAATGGATTAAAGAAGGACGAGGACAGGGTTTTGGAAATAACTATAAGCCTTGGCTCACAATTAGAGATGTGAGTTCAGAAGGTCGATCTCATCGAGTTTTTGGTCATAAAAGCCAAAGAACCCATCATCTTCTGTCTGATCTAGAACTTTCTACTTTTCTATTACTAGAATGGCATTCAACGACTATCGATATTCGAGAACAATATCCCTTAGACCTCGAACAAACTCTAGAAATTGCGAAGACAATTGGAATCCCTCACCCTAAATTTGGGAAATACTATCAAATCATGACAAGCGATTTTTTAGTGGATACACATAATTCAATAACACCTAAGTTTGTACTCCAAGTTAAATATTCAAATGCTCTCAATGACCCACGCACAATAGAAAAAATAGAAATTGAACGACAATATTGGAAACAGCAAAACATACCTTTTTAT
>OERT01000056.1_pt1 | contig 26158 bp, 20 predicted proteins | sample 1540111 | NCBI WGS metagenome assembly OERT01 (sample SAMEA3891235, study PRJEB23780) | metagenome | biome: terrestrial biome; feature: animal house; material: water of meat washing | place: Italy | collected 2015-05-12
ACCACCTGAACCAGAGAGTCGACACCGTGAGTTGCCTTCATCACGGCGGCAAAACCGGCGGCGGAGATCATGATGAAGCCGATCAGCGACATCATCCGCACCCCCTGAGTGAAGGCATCCTGGCTTTCGCGAAACTTGATGACGCCGCCGCAGGTGAAGATGACAAAACCGGCCAGCGCACCCAGCACGATGCTGTTGGTCATCAGTTGCAGCCCCAGCGCCACGCCAATGGCCAGCAGAGCCACCCAGATGTGGGTAAGGTTGAGCTCGACCGCTTCGGGCTCGGCATCCAGGATCTTGGCCAGATCGTACTGGCGCGGTTTGCGATAGCTGATGAATACCGCAATCAGCAGGCCCAGTACCATACCGGCGACCGGAATGGCCATCGCCAGCGGGATCTGGCTGGTGGTGATGGGCACGCCGTTATCGATCAGGTTCTTGGCCAGAATGTTATTCAGGAAGATGCCACCAAAGCCGACCGGCAGCACCATATAGGTGGCGGTCAGGCCAAAGGTGATGACACAGGCCACCTGACGACGGTCGATCTGCATCTGCGCCATCACATGCAGCAGCGGCGGGATCAGGATGGGAATAAAGGCGATGTGAACCGGGATCAGGTTCTGGGAGGAGATCGCCACGGCCAGCACGGAAGAGAGCAGCAGGGTTTTGACCCACATGATGCGGGTCGAGCTGGCATCCTTGCCCAACTGGTTGATCACCTTGCGGGCCAGCAGGTCGGTGATCCCGGAGCGGGAGATGGCAACCGCAAAGGCGCCCAGCATGGCGTAGGAGAGGGCAATCTCGGCGCCACCGCCCAGGCCACCGCTGAAGGTGGTGAGGGTATCGGTCAACGACAGCCCACCGACCAGGCCGCCAGCAATGGCCCCCAGCGCCAGCGAGACCACCACATTGATCCGCAGCAGACTGAGCACCAGCATCAGCCCGACTGCGATAACAACTGGATTCATTTGATTTCCTTATAGTTTGTTATTGCTGTCTGTCATGTGAAGGGGAGTTAGTTTGCGAAAAATGTGACAAATGTCGAGAAAAAAATCAGTCAAACCCCTCATATCGCAGCAGCATGTGGCACAAGGTTGCTCAACATGAGGGTTTGTGACCTGTTTGTCTCCGTGCATCCCGTGCGCAGCGGTGGATAGTGACGTTGATGGCGATTTCCGGTGCGCCGTGCAATCAATCATTTCCCCAAAAAGCGAAGGCTGCCAGTGGCAGCCTTCGTCCGTTTATTCTTGCCCCTCATCATCGGCAGGAGCATCGGTTGTGTCATCATCCGGATGCGCTGGCGGCCAACCCCCCATGCTCTTCCAGCGGTTAACGATATGACAGAACAGCTCTGTGGTGCGTTCGGTGTCATAGAGGGCAGAGTGCGCCTCTTTATTGTCAAACGGGATGCGGGCGCTCTGGCACGCCTTGGCCAGCACGGTCTGACCCAGCGCCAATCCGGAGAGAGCTGCGGTGTCGAAGGTGGCAAACGGGTGGAACGGATTGCGCTTGAGGCCAGCGCGCTCGGCGGCAGCCATCACGAAGCCGTGATCAAAGGTGGCGTTGTGGGCCACTATGATGGCGCGGCCGCAATCCTGCTCCTTCATCCCCTTGCGGATCCCCTTGAAGATCTCGGTCAGTGCCTCTTTTTCCGAGACAGCGCCACGCAACGGGTTGTAGGGGTCGATGCCGGTGAACTCCAGCGCGGCCTTTTCCAGGTTGGCCCCTTCGAAGGGCTCGACATGAAAGTGGAATACCTGATCGGGAACGAGCCAGCCCTGCTCATCCATTTTCAGGGTGTAAGCCGCGATTTCGAGCAGGGCATCGGTCTTGGCGTTGAACCCGGCTGTTTCAACATCGATGACGACGGGGTAAAAACCACGGAAACGGCCCTTGAGGGTATGAACTGCGTCGGTCATGGGATCTCGGTCGGGATAAAATGAGGCGGCATTATGGCAAAAAAGCACAGGCTTGTCCTCCCATCCCACGCAGGAAGCCTGTGCAAGATGGCGCTGGATTCAATATCTGTGCAGCCACCAGCGGGCGGCAATCAGCGCCGTGAGCGTGCCCAACAGGGCGCTGGCCAGCACATCCACCGGCCAGTGCATCCCCATTACCATGCGCGACAGACCAACCCCCAGCGCCCACAACGGCAGCAGCCAGACGCCTGTGGGGGCGCGGGCCAGCCAGATAAGGCCAAAGAACTGGGCCAGGCTGATGGCGGCGATGCTGTGGCCAGAGGGGAAGGCGTAGTTCACCTCGGCCTGCCAGTGGTGGCCGAGCCACTCGGGCAGGGCCAGCAGCTGGCTGGCGGCGTGAACCTGTTCACTGCGCACATCGACGCTACTGGCGTAGAAGTGCTTGATGGCCGGGATCAGCGCCTGACTCTCCAGCCAGAGCAGATAGGGTCTGGGCTCTTCGGTCAGGTGTTTGATCAGGCTCTTGAGCACCCAGTCGCTGGCGAGCAGGGCTGCCAGCGCGCATCCCAGCGCAATGAAGGGGGTCAGCTCCAGTTTCAGTTTGTAGCGGGTCAGCAGCAGCAAGAGGGCGCCACTGACCCCGATCCCGGGAATATCGACCATGCGGGTGAGGGCGTATGACCACCATAACCAGCCTGATTGCAGGGAGCCGGTCAGAAAAGGCTGCCAGGGCAGGGTGGCGAGCAGTAACAGGGGCAGGATCAACAGGGCAGTGAAGCCAAGCACCTGACTGCGGGTGAGTGAGGCGGTTGACGTTGGGAGCGACGAAGCGTGTGGCGGCATGGTGGGTATGGGCGATCGCGAAAAAAGAGGGGCATTGTGCCACCGTGATATGCCCGGACAAAGCCGAGCAGCACGTTTGTTACCTCTGCTTACACATTTGTGGCGACATCCTCTGTTTGAGCGGGCGGATGGAGCGGCTGCCGCGCAATGTGGTCCCGTTTCGCGCCGGATTGCATCACAGGCTGAAATCTCGGGCGGCTTTGCGCTAGAATGGCGCCCCCGTGGCGGTTGTGACCAAAGAGAGCCCGATGAAGATAGTCGTTGATGAGAATATGCCCCATGCCGTGGAGCTGTTTGCCGAATTTGGCGAGGTGATCGCCTTGCCCGGACGGCAGATGCAGGCCCGCGATCTGCTGGATGCCGATGTGCTGCTGGTGCGTTCGGTCACCCGCGTCAACGGCGATTTGCTGGCGACCAGCCCCAAACTCGGGTTTGTCGGCACCGCCACCATAGGCACCGACCATGTGGACAAGGCGTTGCTGGCAAGCCGCAATATTCCCTTCTTCAGCGCCCCCGGTTGCAACAAGTATTCGGTGGGGGATTATGTGCTCTCCGCCCTGCTGGTGCTGGCGGAGCGTTACGAACTCGACCTCTCGGCCATGACGTTGGCGGTGATTGGCGCGGGCAATACTGGCGAGTGTGTGGCTGGCAAGGCCCAAGCGCTCGGCATGCGGGTACTGCGCTGCGATCCACCCAAGGCGCGTAATACCCCCGATGCGGGCTTTGTCGATTATCAGACCGCTCTTGGTGCCGATATCGTCAGCTTCCATGTGCCCATTACCCGTGAAGGGCAGGATGCCACCTACCATCTGCTCGATGCCGAACAGATTGCCGCGCGCCCTGCCGGGCAGATCCTGATCAACGCATCCCGTGGCGAGGTGTGGGATAACCGGGCCCTGCTGGCGCGCCAGTTGGGCGATGCGCCATTGCGACTGGTGATGGATGTGTGGGAGAACGAGCCCGAGCCACTGGCTGCGCTGGTGCCCCATACCGAGATTGCCACCCCCCATATCGCCGGTTACAGCCTGGAGGGGAAGGCGCGCGGTACCTGGATGCTCTATCAGGCGCTCTGCCAGCAGCTGGGACGCCAGCCTCGTCAGGATTTGAGTCAGCTGTTGCCTGCCCCCGATGTGCAGGCGGTGGTGCCGGGCCGCGCACCGGATCAGGCGCTGATCAAGCAGCTGGTGCATCTGGTCTATGACGTGCGCCGCGATGATGCCCGTTTCCGGGCCCGACTCGGCCTGCCCGGCAGCTTTGACGAGCAGCGCAAACACTATCCCGAGCGCCGTGAACTATCCTCCCTGCAGGTTGAGGGGGCGTTTGCCGACCAGGCGCTGGGCGAGCTGGGATTTGCGCTGTCACGCCCCTGAATCGGGGACTAGGAGTTGGAAGATAACCGGAAGGGGTGAGCCGTACTGGCTACCTCGACCCCCTTTTTTACTGAGCTGGCGCAGATGCTACTGCGCCGGCTCAGCCATATCAGGCAGCGTCATCTCGCCGTGCGGGAGCCTGCCGACCATGGCGCCACCCGGCGCCATTGCAGCATTATCAGAGGAGAACAGAATGAGCCAGCAGTTTAACGTAGCGGTATTGGGTGCCAGCGGCGCCGTGGGTCAGGCGATGATCGAGATCCTGGAAGAGCGCGAATTTCCGGTAGCGACCCTCTATCCGCTGGCTTCCAGCCGCAGCGCCGGTGATACCGTGCGCTTTGGCGGCAAGAACCTCGAGATCCTCGATGTGGAGGAGTTTGACTGGAGCCAGGTGCAGATCGCACTCTTCTCCGCCGGTGCCGAGGTCTCTGCCAAGTGGGCGCCGATTGCTGCCGAACACGGCTGCATCGTCATCGACAACACCTCCTGCTTCCGTTACGACGAAGATATCCCGCTGGTGATCCCGGAAGTGAACCCGGATGCGCTGGCCGATTTTCGCAATCGCAACATCATCGCCAATCCCAACTGCTCCACCATCCAGATGCTGGTGGCCCTGAAGCCGCTGCACGACGAAGTGGGCATTGCCCGCATCAACGTGGCCACCTATCAATCCGTGTCAGGCTCCGGCAAAGAGGGGGTCAGCGAGCTGGCAGGTCAGACAGCTCATCTGCTCAACGGCCGTCCGGTGGAACCGACCCTCTATCCGCAACAGATCGCCTTTAACCTGATCCCGCAGATCGACAGCTTCACTGACAACGGCTACACCCGTGAAGAGATGAAGATGGTATGGGAAACCCAGAAGATCCTCGGCGATGCCAGCATTGCCGTGAACCCCACCTGCGTGCGGGTGCCGGTCTTCTACGGCCACGCCGAGGCGGTACACGTCGAACTGCACCAGCCGCTCGATGCCGAACAGGTCAAGGATCTGCTGCGCAATGCGCCGGGTGTGACCCTGTTTGATGACGAAGGGGACTATCCGACCCCGGTGCGTGACGCAACCGGCAAGGATGAGGTGCTGGTGGGTCGGGTGCGCCAGGATATTTCTCACCCGAGTGGTATCAATATGTGGATCGTGGCCGATAACGTTCGTAAGGGCGCGGCAACCAACAGTGTACAGATTGCCGAGCTGCTGGTTCGCGACTATCTGTAAGGCTGGTCAGATGCCACAGATGCGCAGCAGGGAGTGCTGCGCATCCGGCCTGTGATCAAACCGGGGTGTGACCCATGCCGCACTCCGTCACTTCAAGATTCTGTTGCGATATCAACTGATTAAGTTTTTTCCTACACTCAGGGTCAAGTTGGGTGCTAAATGTGTCGGACTGCTGGCTTGCCAGGCGAGCCTGATTTATATTGAACCGACTGTTTTGGGGTAACTATCCAGATTTTTCAATGTGATAGGGCCGTCATACGAAGGAACGAATATGGGACATTCCCGCATAACATTGGCAACGCTACTCGCATTGGGTCTGCTGGGCACCGTCCAGGCTGAAGACTCGGCGCGGGAGCCTTTTTTTGTCGAGCTAAAAGGCCCTGACGAACCCGCACCTCCCGCCGTCAATTCCCAGCCGCTGGCGCAGCCGGTCGCCAGACCCGTGGCGCAACCGGTGCGTGCAACCGCCCAGCCGGTGGTGCGTCAGGTCACTGCCAATGCCGGTAGCTATGGCCCTGTTCGTCCGACCGATACCCTCTGGAGCCTGGCGAGCAAATATCGCCCCTCCAATCGGGTCAGCGTCTACCAGACCATGGTGGCGATTTACGAGAAAAACCCCCGCAGTTTTGCCGATGGCAATATCAACCACATTCTGGTGGGATCCCGCATTCTGCTGCCGACCGCGGCCGAGGCGAGCGTCATCACTGATGCACAGGCCCGCGCCAAGTTCCGCAGCGACAACGCCAGCTGGAAGGGGTTAAGCCCCAAATATCTGGCTGACAAGCAGGCCCATACCGCCAAGCCGGCTGCCGCCAAACCCGCGAAGGTTGAAGCCGCCAAGACCGAGCCGGTGAAGGCTGCGCCTGCGCCGCTGCCAGTGGCGAAAGCCGCCCCCATTCCCGCCCCGGTGGTGGCACCGCAACCGGCTGCTGAAACCAAAGAAGTGGCCAAGGTGAGCGAGCCTGCGCCGAAAGAGGCGGTAGCACCTGCTCCTAGCGCTGCAGAAGGCACCACACCGGCGCCTCTGCCTTCCGATCTGGATAAACCGGTGGGCAAACCGGCTACCGAGATGGCGCTGGCACTGGAAGATGCCAATGCCCAGCTCGGCCAGGTGACCGAGATGAACCACAGGCTCAAGCTGCGTCTGCAATCCCTGACCGAAGAGGTGGAGACCCTCAAGGCCCAGCTGCAGGATCAGACCGCGCTGCAAAAAGAGATTGCCGAGCTCAAGGCCCAACCGGTCCCGCCGGTGGCAGCCGAGCCTGAGCCTGAGAAAAACTGGTTGATGGATCTGCTCTCCTCACCGCTCAACCTCGCCATGATCATCCTGCTGCCGGTGCTGCTGGTATTGGCGCTGGTGACCCTGTGGCTGCGTGCCCGTGCCCGCCGCGAACTGGAAGAGCAGGAGAAGAGCCTCTCCGAATCCACCGCCATGATGATGGATCAGGAGCAGAGCGAGTTTGATGATCTGCTGAGCGTCGATGTGACCGACAACGAGCCGGTGCGCCCGGTGCCGGATCTCAACACCCCGGATGGCTTTATGCCGATGGAGCCTGACGAGCCGGCCGCCAAGCCGGATGTCGATCTGGTGTTCAGCGACGAGGGCGAGATGGAGCTGCAGGGCTTTGAGCCCGAGCGGATGGCGGCCCAGCCAGCCAGTCGTGACCCGGATCTGGTGCCGGATCTCGATCTCTCGCTGGATGAGCCCATCGCGCTGGCCAACGAGCCCGCCATGGATCTGGCCAGCGAGTTCAACCCCAAGCCCAAGGCCGCTGACGAGATCATGAGCGAAGAGGAGCTGCAGGCAGCCCTGTTTGCCGAGCTGGATGCGGATCTCTCAGCCGACCTCGAGCCCGATTTGAGCTCCATCGACGAAGTCGGCGCCGCTGACGACGATCTGGCGAGCTTCGATCTCGGCGATTTCGACAATGCCCTCGACGAGCCTGCTGCTGGCAAAGATGATAACGCCATTGATCTCAGTGCCGCAGAGGACGCTGACGAGAGTGCGGATGCCATGCTGGCCGAGCTCGGTCTTGAGCCTGTCAAGGCGAAGGAAGCCGAGCTGGATCTGGAGTGGGATCCCAACGAGCTGGCGCTCTCCGATTTCGAAGATGCGTTCGCCGAGGTGGAATCTCATCCGGCAGATGTGCAGCCCCGTGAGCAAGCGCAGGAGAGCGGCTACGTCGAGATCGACAAGCTGCTGGCCGAAGCGGATGCCACCGCGCCGGAGCAGGAGCCTTATCAGGGCTTCTCGCTGGATGTGGGGCTCGATGGCTTCCCCGAGGTGCTGCCGGAATCCACCGGATTTGACGTGGATGCCGACGACGGCGGTGTGGGTGCCAAGCTGGATCTGGCCCGTGCCTACCTCGAGATTGACGACAAGGATAGCGCCCGCGAGCTGCTGCAAGAGGCGGCGGAGCAGGGCAGCGATCACCAGCGTGCCGAAGCCGAGAAGTTGCTCAAGCGGTTGGGCTAAAGCATCTCCCATCACGGGATCAGCAAAACGGGGGCAGCCAGCAGGCTGCCCTCTTCTTTTGGCGATTTGCGATGGGGGGTCATGGCCGCGCAGGCTGACCATCCAGGCCAATTGCGCGCGTGGTGGGACTTTTCGGGCTGAGCGCGTATAATCCGCCCCGTTTCTTTCACTGCGTTTTCACAACAAGACAAGTTTATCCATGCGAATTGCCCTAGGTATTGAATATGACGGCAGCCGGTATTTCGGCTGGCAGCGTCAGCGTGAAGTGATCAGCGTGCAGGCTGAACTGGAGACGGCGCTGAGCCGGATTGCCAACCACCCTGTCTCCATCCAGTGTGCCGGACGCACCGATGCCGGTGTCCATGCGACCGGTCAGGTGATCCACTTCGATACCGAGGCGAACCGTGCCGAAGGGGCCTGGACCCTGGGGCTCAATTCCAACCTGCCGCCGGATATCGCCGTGCGCTGGGTCAAGCAGGTGGACGAGAGCTTCCACGCCCGCTTCAGCGCCACCGCCCGTCGCTACCGCTATGTCATCTACAACCACAACTACCGGCCGGCGATCCTCGGCAGTGGCGTCAGCCACTACCACGAGACCATCGATGCCGAGTTGATGCACCAGGCGGGCCAGAGCCTGCTGGGGGAGCACGACTTCAGCACCTTCCGTGCCGTCGCCTGCCAATCCAACACCCCGTGGCGCAATGTGACCCATCTGTGTGTCAGCCGCTCCGGCCCCTACATCGTGCTCGACATCAAGGCCAACGCCTTCCTGCACCATATGGTGCGCAACATCACCGGCTCCCTGCTGCTGGTGGGGCAGGGGCTCAAACCGGTGGAGTGGATTGCCGAGGTGCTGGCTGCCAAGGATCGCAATCTGGCCGGGCCGACCGCCAAGGCCGGTGGCCTCTATCTGGTCGACGTGGATTACCCGGCCGAGTTTGCTCTGCCGCAGTTGCCGCTCGGCCCGCTGTGGCTGCCGGACTCGGCACCGGGTACGACCAGTTTTTAGTAACTGCGCCCGAAAAATTGTGGTTTAATGACCCGTCATTTGTTGCCATCGAGCTATTAAGTCATTGAACAATCTAGGCTCGATGCGTTTTGTCAGGCACAAAAGCATTAAGGAATTCCATGAGCTGGCTTGAGAAGATTCTTCCCAAGAGCAAGATCACTGCGCCCCGTCGTCACAACATTCCGGAAGGGGTGTGGACCAAGTGCAGTGCTTGTGAACAGGTGCTCTACCGGGCAGAGTTGGAGCGCAACCTCGAAGTGTGCCCCAAGTGTGATCATCATATGCGCATCAGCGCCCGCGCCCGTCTCGAGAGCTTCCTCGATGAGCAGGGTCGTACCGAGATCGGTGCCGAGCTGGAGCCGCAGGATGTACTGAAATTCAAGGATTCCAAGCGCTACAAGGATCGTTTGTCTGCCGCTCAGAAAGAGACGGCGGAGAAAGATGCGCTGGTGGTGATGAAAGGGACCCTCAAAGGGGTACCGGTTGTCGCCTGTTCGTTCGAATTCTCCTTCATGGGTGGCTCCATGGCCTCCGTGGTCGGTGCCCGCTTCGTGCGCGCCGTCGAGGAGTGCATCAAGGAAGGCCGTGGCCTGGTCTGCTTCTCCGCCTCTGGTGGTGCTCGCATGCAGGAAGCCCTCTTCTCCCTGATGCAGATGGCCAAGACCAGTGCAGCGCTGGACCGACTCACCAAGGCGGGCCTGCCCTATATCTCCGTGCTGACCGACCCCACCATGGGTGGCGTCTCTGCCAGTCTGGCGATGCTGGGTGACATCAACGTGGGCGAGCCCAAGGCGCTGATCGGCTTTGCCGGCCCGCGCGTTATCGAGCAGACCGTGCGCGAGAAACTGCCGGAAGGCTTCCAGCGCTCCGAGTTCCTGCTGGAAAAGGGTGCCATCGATATCATCATCGATCGCCGCGAAATGCGTAACCGTCTGGCCAGCCTGCTCGCCAAAATGCTGAATACTCACGTCATCGAAGAGTGAAGATGAGTTCAAACATGCAACAATCCCAAAGCCGGTCGCTTGTCGACTGGCTTTCTTATTTGGAGCAGATCCATCCGGTCAATATCGACATGGGGCTGGATCGGGTCGGTGCTGTCGCCCGGCGTATGGGGCTTACCCAGCTGCCGTTCAAGGTGATCACGGTGGCGGGCACCAACGGCAAGGGCTCCAGCTGTGCCATGGCGGCCAGCATTCTGATGGCCGCAGGCTACAAGGTCGGCGTCTACTCCTCGCCCCATCTGCTGCGCTTTACCGAGCGGGTGCGGGTCAACGGGCAAGAGCTGCCCGACAGCGATCACTGCGCCGCCTTTGCCGAGGTGGAAGCGGCCCGCGGCGAGATTGCCCTTACCTTCTTCGAGTTCGCCACCCTGGCTGGCTTGTGGCTCTTCTGCCGCGCCGCCCCCGATGTGCTGCTGCTGGAAGTGGGACTGGGCGGTCGGCTCGACGCCACCAATGTGGTGGAGTCCGATGTGGCGATGATCACCTCCATTGCCCTCGATCACTGCGACTGGCTGGGTGATACCCGCGAAGCTGTGGCGGTGGAGAAGGCTGGGGTCTATCGCGCCGGTAAACCCGCCATCAGTGGCGAGCCCAATCCGCCTGCGACTATCGCGAGCGAAGCACAGCGTCTTGGCGCCAACCTGCGTCAGGTCGGTATCGATTTTCGTGGCGATGAGCACGAGAGCGGTTGGGATTATCACGGCCTCAACCAGTGGCGGGATCTGCCAAAACCGGCGCTGCCGCTGATGAACGCGGTGACCGTGCTGGCGGCGCTGGAATCCCTCGGCTTGCCGCTGCCGGAGTCCGCCATTCGTGACGGGCTTGCCAATGCCCGGCTGGCTGGCCGGATGCAGCAGTTGCAAAGTGCGCCGCTGGTGATCGTCGATGTGGCCCACAACCCCCATTCGGCGGCCTATCTGGCAGCACAGCTGCGTAAAATGCCCTGCTCGGGTGTACGCCGCGCCGTGGTCGGCATGCTCAAAGACAAGGACATGGCGGGATCCCTTGCCGAACTCGATGGCCTGATTGGCGAGTGGTATCTGGCCAGCCTCACCGGCCCGCGCGCCGCCACCGCTGCGCAACTGGCTGCGGCGTTGGGAGAGGGCAAGGGGCCTGCCAGGGAGTTTGATGATGTCAGCGCCGCTTATCAGGCAGCGTTGGCCGCATCGAGTCCGGACGATATGGTCATTGTGTTTGGTTCGTTTTACACTGTCGCCGACATTCTGGCGGGTGTCGCCGTCTAGGCCACACCCCGGCTCCCTGGCCTTCGGGCGGGGAGCCAAATCGCATATTGAGTTACGTAAAGGTAGGATTCAACTTGGCCTCGAAGTTTCAAAACCGTCTGGTGGGCACCGTCATCCTGGTGGCCCTGGTTGTTATTTTCCTGCCGGACTTGCTGGATGGTCACAAGCTGGCGCAAAAGGAGGAGGCCTTTGCCAAGATCCCGCTGCGCCCCGAGCTGGAGCCTGCCAAGCCTGCGCTGCAGGTCTCGGCAGCCAGCAGCCTGCCCGCCGATCATCTGGCCAGCCAGCAACAGGCCTCTGCGGCCCAGCAGTGGCAAGTGGAAGAGGTGGCTGACCCCATGACCCTCGCCGGTCAGGGCAACGGTGCGCAGCCGGCGACAACCCCTGCCGCACCGGCGCCGGTCCAGCCGCAACAGAATGCCCAACCCAAGCCACAGCCCAAGCCGGAAGTGGTGGCCAAAAAACCGGTCGAACCGCCAAAGCCAGCACCCAAGCCGACGCCAGCCAAACCGGTTGAAGTGGCCAAGGCGCCCGCACCGGCCAAGCCGCAGGCGGGTCAGATCAAGTCCCTCGACGATCTGATTGAAAGCAAGATGACCCAGCCGACCACTCCCGCGCCTGCTGCGGCACCGGCACAGGGTAGCTGGATCCTCCAGCTTGGCGCCTTCAAGAACGTCGACAGCGTCAACGCGCTGGTGAGCAAGCTGCGGGCGGCGGGCTACTCTGCCCACACCTCGCCGCGCACACCGGTGCAGGGTCAGCTCAACCGGGTCTTTATCGGACCGGATGTCTCCAAGGCCAAACTGCAGGGGATGCAGGGGCGGATCTCCCAGATGACCGGCCTCAGTGGCTCGGTGGTCTCTTACAATCCGTGACGGCTTGCCGTTGGCAATGGCCCTCTGAAACAAACACCGCGCCCCGTGCGCGGTGTTTTTTTATCTGGCCGTCGTGATTTTTAAGGACGGCGTCGTACAGGTCACCCCCCGGTTGGGATTTTCGGGCAGTTGGGGTAGTCTGAGCCCTTCTGCTACTCACAGGAGTTCAAGATGATCCTCTCGACGACCCCCACGCTGGAAGGCAAAACCATTCGTGAATACCGCGGCATCGTGGTTGGCGAAGCCATTCTCGGCGCCAACATTTTCAAGGATCTCTTTGCCGGGATCCGCGACATCATCGGCGGCCGCTCCGGCGCCTATGAAAAAGAGCTGGCCCGTGCCCGCGAGATCGCTTTCGACGAGCTGAAAGAGCGCGCAGCGGCCCTTGGTGCCAACGCAGTGGTCGGCATCGATATCGACTACGAGGTGGTGGGGCAAAATGGCAGCATGCTGATGGTCAGCATCAGTGGCACCGCCGTGGTGGTCTGATCGGGCTCCAGCGTCTTCATGGGCAATGAGCCGATAACCGGGTTATCGGCTTTTTTATTGCCTGTCTGATACGTGGCGGCTGGCGGGGTTGTCACTCAACCTATTGATTTTAAATATTTATATTTATTAATAATTCCACTGACCGGTTTTATTTTTTTTAACTGGGTAGCCCGAGAGGGTCAAGCTAGAGTGCCGCCATCAGGAACGACACCGCTCACGGACGAGGTTCTCTTCTCTTGAAGGCGTATCACTATGAATCAAAAACCTGCTCTGCTGACCCTTGTCATGTTGGCCATGACCGCCCATGCCGGCAGTGCCCTCGCGGCGCTGCCAAATTTCAGCGCTACCTGTCCCACCGATGTTCGGGTCAAGTCACAAGGGGGCAACGTCTTTATCAATGGCAAGAAGGCGACCCTGAAAACGCTGGCGCCCGCCGCCTATTCGGCCACGAGCGGCAAGGTGGTCATCGGGATCACCTTCGATCTGCCCGCCAGCGAACCCACCCTGGATTACGTCATCAAGCATGATCGCCGGGCCCACGGCTTTTGCACCGTGCACGCCTGGTCGGCGGGCAAGGCAGCCGCACTGCCGATGGCCAAGGGGGACTCGCCCTATCAGGGCAAGTGGATCGCCAAAAACCGCGAGACAGGCGCCACGGTGGCCAATATTCAGGTGGATGGCAAGGAGCAGGTGTGGGTCAACGGAGTCAAGGTGAAGGCGAAACGGGCCGATGGTGCGCTGCAGTTTCGTCAGGGCACCATCCTCTACACCTTGCAGGGGGATCCGCGTATTCGCGATGAGAGCGACTGGAATGACAGCGATGTTCAGAATACCGGCCCCATCCGGCTCGAGTAACAGACGCGCCGTGCCACGGCTTGGTCATTGATGCAAAAAACAGAGAGCGGCATGGCCGCTCTCTGTTTTGTTGTCTCTATTGGGTGATAGCCGTGCGGGGTTAGATGCCGTGGATGGCGTTGGCTTCCCCATACCAGTCCAGCTTGTCGGCCAGAGTGACCACCGAGCCGATGATGATGAGACTCGGGCTCTTCACCTGACGGGCCAGTTCGGCCAACTGCTGCAGCTCGCCGCGCACCACCCGCTGACTGAGCTGGGTGCCTTGCTCCACCAGCGCCACCGGGGTGTGACCGGGCATGCCGTGGGTTTGCAGCGCATCCTGAATGCGGGCGGCGTGGGCCAGCCCCATGTAGAACACCAGGGTCTGGCGTGGGGCCGCCAGCGCCGACCACTCCTGGGCGATATTGCCCTCCTTGTCGTGGCCGGTGATGAACTGCACCCGCTGGGCGTGATCGCGGTGGGTGAGGGGAATGCCGCTGTAGGCGGCGCAGCCCGACGCAGCCGTGATGCCCGGTACCACCGAGAAGGGGATGCCCGCCTCGGCCAGGGTTTCCAGCTCCTCGCCACCCCGGCCAAAGATAAAGGGATCGCCCCCCTTGAGCCGCACCACCTGTTTGCCCAGCTGCGCTTGTTCCAGCAACAGCTGGTTGATCGCCTGCTGGGGCACACAGTGGCGGCCCGCCTCCTTGCCAACAAAGATCCGCTCGGCATCCCGGCGAACAAGCGCCAACACCTCCTGCGAGACCAGCCGGTCATAGACCACCACATCCGCCTGCTGCAACTGCTGCAGACCGCTTAGGGTAAGCAGTCCCGCATCGCCGGGGCCGGCGCCCACCAGGGTTACGCTTCCCTTGCTCTGCAGCGGCTCATCGAGCAGCTCTGCGACGCTCTGCTCGGCAGCTTGCTGCTGGCCGCGGGCCAGTTGGCGGGCGAGGCGATCGTGGCTAAAGAGCCGCTCCCAGAAGCGGCGGCGGGCCAGCTTGTCCGGAATGAGTTTGACCCGCTCGCGCAGCTTGCCCGCCAGCGCCGCGAGCTGGCCGAGGTGTTGCGGCAGCATGGCTTCGAGTTTTTCCCGCAGCTGGCGGCTTAGAACCGGCGCCGCGCCTGCGCTGGAGATGGCCACCATCAGCGGCGAGCGGTCAATGATGGCGGGCATGATGGCGCTGCAGTGGGCCGGAGAGTCCACCACATTGCAGAAGATCTGGCGCAGGTTCGCCTCATGAAAGACCTGCTGGTTGACCTCTTGCTGGTTGGTGGCGGCGATCACCAGCCACTTGCCATCGAGCAGTTCGGGATGAAAATCGGCGGCGCAGACGGTCAGGTGACCCTGCTCGGCCCAGCTCATCAGCTGGGGTTCCAGATGCGGGGCATTGATGGTGATCTTCGCCTTGGCATCGAGCAGCAGGCGCGCCTTGCGCACCGCCACCTCACCGCCGCCGACGATCAGGACCGGCTTGTTTTGCAGCTGACAGAAGAGAGGGAGAAAGTCCATAACAGGCTCCGGATGCTGGCCCGCTCGCAATGCCGCGCCGGGCGAGATAGCAGGGCGCGCCGTGACGCACCCCGGATGGTCGGGGGAAAGATCCCCCGACGGGAATAAAAAAGGGGAAGGGTGATCTACGCCCGGGCCAACGACAGATCCCCACCGGTGTCGGCCACTTGATCACGCTTCCCCAAACGAGGTTTTTCCTATTGCACCGCTTTGACGTGCATGTTGGCGACGTACTGATCTTCGGCCCAGAAGATGCGGTCAGCGACCATGGCTTCCGGGTTGAGGGTGACGCCGCGCAGCACCCGCTCCTTGAACTTGTGATAACCGGCCCGGTCGATAAGGTGACCCATGTGCAGGTAGATGGGCTTGCCATCCAGCATCTCGGCCTCGAACTCGAACAGGTTCTTGATCACCGCATGCAGCACCTCTTCGGTCACCCAGTTGAGGAACAGCTTGCCGGTACGGGGGGTCTTCTTGCTGGTGCGTCCCCCCAGCTTGACCATGTAGAGCTGCTTGGGATCCCGCTGCCAGGCCAGGGTCGGGCAGGCCAGCACGCACTCGCCACAGCCGATGCACTTGCTCTCCTCTTTGACCGCCTTGCCATGCTTGATGGCGAGGCAATCCACCGCGTGGTGGCTGCATGCCTTGACGCAGGCGCCGCAGCCGATGCAGCGCTCGGCATTGAAGTGGATTTTGGCGATGCCGAGGATGCCGAAGTCGGCCATGTTGGCCTTGGCGCAGTCGTTGGGACAGCCGGCGATCACCATCTTGAGGTGATAGGGGTTGGGGTAGAGGTGTTTCTCCATCCGCTGGGCCAGCCCGGTGCAGTCGATATTGCCCTTCTGGCAGATGGTGTTGCCCTGACAGGCGACGATGTTGCGCCCGCCGATGGTCTGGTAACCGGCTGTGGTGTCCTCTACCTCGATGCCGCAGGTCTCCACCTCGATCTCCTTGATAAAGGGTTCGAGGGCGGCGTTGACCTTGTCCATGTCCTGATACTTGATGCCGGGCATCGCCAGCTTCTGGCGGGTGGTGAGGTGGATCAGGCCGTTGCCATACTGTTCGGCGATCTGCTGGGCCACCGCCAGCAGGTGGGCGGGCATGATCCCGCCGGGAATGCGTACGCTGATCATCGCTTCGCCGCGCACCTTGGAGAGGCGGTATTCGTTCTTGGCGCGGGCCTTGATGATGTCGATATCGAGACTCATGGTGTTCTCCCTCAGTCGATCAGATGCTGGGCCTGGTCAAAACGAAAGACCGGTCCATCCACGCAGATATAGGTGTCGCCCATCCGGCAGTGGCCACACTTGCCCACGGCGCAGGCCATGCGGCGTTCGTAGTCGACCCAGATGCGATCCTTGGGGATGCCCCGTTCGAGGAAGGCGAGCACCACGAAGCGGATCATGATGGGGGGGCCGACCACGATCACCTGGATATCCTCCTTGTCAGCGAGATCCAGCTGGTCGATGTAGTCGGTGACCCGGCCGATGCGAAACTGCTCGCTCTCCTTGCCCTCGTCCAGGGTGACGATGAGGTTCTGCTGCTCGGCCCAGAGCGGCATCTCGTGGCGATAGAGCACCGCCTGCTCGTTCTTGAAGCCGAGGATCATGTCGAGGGATTTCACCTCTTCCGGATGTTTGCTGAAGCGGCGCAGCAGCCCCTTGACCGGCGCGACGCCGGTGCCGCCCGCCACCACGATGAGGTGCTGGTTGCGGTAGGTCTCCAGCGGATAGCCGTTGCCGTGGACGCCGCGCATCCACACCTTGTCGCCCACATCGAGGGCAAACAGCGCATCGGTCACCTTGCCGACCTTGCGGATCAACAGATCCACATAGCCATCGCCATAGTCGGAGACCGAGATGGGCGCTTCGCCGACGGTGGGCAGGGAGATCTCCACAAACTGGCCGTAGTGGACATCAAAGTCGCGGGAGACCCGAAAGTTCCACTCCAGCTCGGTGTGGCGCTCGATGGCCAGAATGGTGTAGGCCTTGGGCAGCAGGCGGTTTTCGACCACGTCCTGCTGCGGTTCTGCTGTTGCGGTTTGCTGGCACTGGCACATATCAGTTCGCCCCCTGCGCGTTGTCGGCTGCGATGGTCTGTTCGACCACATCGGTCATCTTGTTGATGATGTTGCTAAAGGAGATGTAGTGAGGGCAGCGATCGTCGCAGCGGCCGCAGCCGACGCACATGTGCTCCTCCCCCTGACGGGCCTTGTAGTCGTTGACCTTGTGCAGGGCGCGATAACGCAGGCGCTCGCCATGCTTGGCGCGAAAACCGTGGCCACCGGCCATGTCGCTGAAGCCATCCACCATGCAGCTGGCCCACTGGCGACGGCGCTCACCCTGCTTGGGGTTCTCCGCATAGGTGAGGTCGTGCACGCTGTAGCAGCTGCAGGTCGGGCAGGAGGTGGTACAGCGGCCGCAGCCGATGCAGCGGCTGTCGTACTCGGCCCAGACCGGATGGGCGGTGAGGATCTGGCGGATCCGCTGGGGGTCGTCACAGACGCTGTCCGGGGTGCGTACCTTGACCGGGTTGCTCTGGACAAATTCCGGGGTGAAGTCATCGGATTCACCCAGTTCGGCAAAGTAGCCGAGCAGCTCGGGATCCTTCACCTCGATGCGGGCACCCTCATCGCTCAGACGAATGGCGGCGGCGTAGTCCTGGGTCTCGTTGCTGCCCATGGAGACGCAGAAGCAGTTCTCGAAGCTCTCGCGGCACTCCAGCAGCACCAGCTTGAGCTTGCTGCGCAGCCGGGCGTAGTAGACGTCGCTGTTCTGGCCATTTTTCAGGTAGACCTGATCCAGCCTGCGCAGGGCGTGGATATCGCAGCTGCGCAAGAACAGCAGGGTGGGCTTGGCCTCCACCTTTGATTCGCGCAGCTCCAGATTGTCGAAGTGGAACAGGGTCTGGGTGATGGGGAGCACCACCTCTTTCGGGGAGAAGTGGGACTTCTCCTGCCACACCAGATCGGCCGGATGGCGGATGCTGTGGTAGGTGACGTTGTCGGTGTCGGAGAAGCGGCCGCCCCGATATTCGGCCGCGGGCGCCATGATCCGGTAATCGGGCAGCAGCCGCTCGAACAGCTGCGCCAGCGCGGGATGGGTGAGAAGAAACGACATAAATAAACACCTTGTATGAGGGTGAGATGCCCTGGCATAGGGATGAGGAGCGGGCCGGTCAGGATGTCTGGCATCGGTTCTGGCCGCGCTTGCCTCGCCACGGTCTGTTTTTATGACTCATGTTGCTCAACTGACCCGATTGTTATTGTGTTGGCGGCGCGTGCGTCGCGGCAGGTCGGGTCATGCCTGTAAAACCCTTATCAATTGAGCAGGGCGGCCTGATAGCCTGCGCACTTGCCCATCACGTATCCCATCTCCAGCTTGTTGATATCGCGGGTAAAACGGGAAACGGGGAAGTAGTCGGCCGGGGCGATCACCTCGATCTGGCAGTCCTCCGGCGGATTGGCGATAAAATCGAGCGCCTCGTTGTAGCTGCGATCCCGCTGCTCCAGCGCCTGTGCCAGCGCGGGGCGGGTCTTGAGCAGGGTGCGGATCATCCAGGGGAAGGGCATCGGCTTGAGCCGATAGCCAAGGGGCTCGGAGAGGATCACCGTCAGGTGACGGGCACCGCGGCGGTAGGCCTCGATCACCGGGATGGAGTCGGCCACCCCCCCATCGGTCATCGGCACCCCGTGCACCTCCGGGTATTCGTGGGAGGCGAGGGGAATGGCGCAGCTGGCGGGCAGCACCTCGTTCATGTTCTCCGGCTTGACCCGGATGTACTCCGCCTTGCCGGTCAGGGTATTGGTCACCACCGCATAGAAGGGGATGCCGGTCTCCCGGTAGGCGTGAATGTCGAGGGGATACTTGCGGCAGCTGGTGTTCCACAGCCAGTGGATATCCACCAGATTGCCCCCCTTGGCAAAGCGCAGGGGATCCATAAACTGCTGGCTGCACGCCAGTTTGGTCAGGATCTCGTGGCTGCGGCCATGCTGGCTGGCGAGATAAGCCAGCAAGTTGGTGGCCCCCGCCGAGACGCCGATGGCGAAGTCAAAGGGGCGATAGTCATGCTCGATAAACGCATCCAGCACGCCGCTGGCAAATATGCCGCGCATGGCGCCGCCTTCTACAACCAATGCGCTGGGGGATGCGTTTTTGTTCATGACAGGCACCTCATTGATAAGTCAGAGAGAAAAAGTGGGAAAGAGAACGTTCGGGCTGTCAGGCCGACCATTCTGACAACCAACCGGGGTTGGCCATCGCAATGAGGTCATTCTAGGAAGGGGATGGTGTTTAGAATATCTGTTAATAATGAATCAAGTGTTTTGTATTTCTAAACGATAGTGATAAACCCGTTGTGATCAAAGGGGTTGTGTAGGAGTCTCAACGACTCTGTGATGGCTGGATATTGGCAAGGATGAGTGTGTCATGACGTTATTGGTTCCCCCGCTGCTCCAACGTGGCGATACCATCGCTTTTTTCTCCCCCTCCAGCGCGGCGACCGCCTGGGCACCCAACCGTTTTGCCCGCGCAAAAGCCTTTCTTGAGGGGCAGGGCTTTAGGCTCAAGGCGGGCAGCCTCACCGGCCAGCAGGATCACTGGCGATCCGGCTCCATCGCCGCGCGGGCCGAGGAGCTCAACGCCCTTATTCGCGACCCAGAAGTGCGCTGCATCATGTCGGTGATTGGCGGCAGCAACTCCAACTCCCTGCTGCCCTACCTCGATTTTGAGGCGCTGAGGCGCGATCCCAAGATCATCGTCGGCTACTCCGATGTGACGGCACTGCTGCTCGGCATCCACGCCCAAACTGGCCTGGTTACCTTTTATGGCCCGGCGCTGGTGGCCTCCTTTGGCGAGTTGCCGCCGCTGGTGGATGAGACGCTGGCCAGTTTTTTACAGATTGCGTTGGCCGATGAAGCTGGCGTCCCCTGCACGCTGCCCACCCCGGCAAAGTGGAGCGATGAACGGCTGGACTGGGAGAACCAGACCCGGGCCAAGCAGTGCCAGCCCAATCGGCTGATCTCGGTGGGTTCTGGCCGGGTAGTGGGGCGACTGATCGGCGGCAACCTCAACACCATGGCGGGGATCTGGGGTTCCCCCTATATGCCGCCCATCGAGCACGGCGACATTTTGCTGCTGGAGGACAGCCTGAAATCTGCCGAGACGCTGGAGCGCTCCTTTGCCCACCTCAAGCTGTGCGGGGTGTTTGATCGGATCGGCGCGCTTATCCTCGGCAAGCACGAGCTGTTCAACGATCAGGGTAGCGGCAAGCGCCCCCTCGATATCCTGCTGGAGGTGGTGGGGGAGCCGAACTTCCCCATTCTGGCGGAGTTTGACTGCGCCCATACCCACCCCATGCTGACGCTGCCGCTGGGTATCGAGGTGGCGCTCGATCTCGACCGCCAGCAGCTCACCTTGCTGGAGCCCTGGTGGCGAGCAGAATGAGGGCGAAATGAATGTCCAACAACAAGGCCGCTGATGCGGCCTTGTCTATTTTTGTGGGGCTTGATCAGGGCAGGGCATCGGGCCGGAAGCTGGCGCGGATCTGCGGCACCAGGCTTGAAGGGTCGAACCCTTTCTCCTCCCCCAGCACCGGATGGAGCAGGGGCTTCTCTTCGATGGGGGTGATATCCCCCGCCAGCAGCTGGCGGGTGGCCTGACCCATCTGGTAGAGCTGGCGCACCGGCGCAAACTGGGTCGCCAGATTGAGGGGATCATCGGCGCGGGTGAAGGCCATCATGGGGATCTGGTAGGTGGCATCGCGCGCCGGCTTGTCACCGTGAATGCCCTTGCCGGCGGACATCAAAAACGGCTGGTGATCGCCAAAGGCCACCACCAGATAGCGCTTGCCCGACTGGTCGAGGGTCTTGAGCAGCCGCTCCAGCGAGGCCATGGCATCCACCACCCCGGTGTAGTAGGTGTTGAGCAGCTGGGTGTCGCTCTCGCTCTGGTTCGGGCAGGCGCCGCTGCGCTCCTGCCCCTGATAGCGGGGGCCATCGAAGGGGCCGTGCCCCTGCATGGTGACCGCATAGGCAAACAGCGGTTTGTCATCCTGTTCGCTGCGCTTGAGTATGTGGTCGATCAGCGCATCATCGGAGATATAGAGCCCCTTGTGCTCGAGGGTGGTGAAGCGGGTGTCGAACCAGCGCTCCTCATAGCCAAGCGCCGGGATCGCCTTGGCGCGGCCCCAGAATTTTTCCACATAGGGGTGGGCGAACAGGGTCTTATAGCCGCTCTGTCTGGCGCTCTGGGCCAGCCCCGGCACCTGCTGCGAGAGGTAGTAGTAGGGCACCACCCCCTGCTTGAGCAAGCCCACCGGCAGGCCGGTGTTCATCTCGAACTCCGCCAGTACCGTCATGCCGCCGGTGGTGGGGGAGTGGATGGTTTTTTGCCACTGCTGCACGCTGGCGGGCAGGGAGAGGGTAGGGGCCGGGGCGCAGATCCGCCCCTTCCAGTCGAGCCAGAGCGACTCATATTGCAGCACGATCACCAGATCCCAGCGCGGCGCTATGCCCTGGGGCGGATAGCTCAGCTGCGGGGCCAGCTCGTTGATCTGCAAGGGGTAGCGAAACACGCTGCCGCTTTGCAGCATCTCGTCCACCAGATTGAACAGATAGAGGCCGGGGCCGGAGCGGATGATGTCCCTGTGGTAGTTGACCGCGCGATCCACGTAGCGAATGTTGGCCCCCAGCAGCTTGTTGCCGGTCTGGGTGGCAAAGACGCAGAGGGCAAAGAAGGCGACGGTGGCCGCGGCTGTGCGCAGCACCCAGCGTGACAGGGCAAAGCGCCAGCAGAGAAACAGTGCCAGCAACACGGTGAAGATGGGCAGGATGGGGTGCTGGTCGAGCAGGATCCGCAGCAGCGCCAGCAGGTTGCCAAAATCGTCCCCGCCGAGCGGCACGCCGTAGATGGCGATCTTCATAAAGTTGGCCAGCAGACCTATGCCTGACAGCGCGGTAAAGACCAGCCCCATATAGAGGTTGAAGCCCGCCAGCGCACAGAGGCTCCAGCCCAGCACCATGCTGCCCCAGGCGAGGTAGTAGTGCTCCGGCCGAAAGCCTGACCAGAGCAGAAACTCCCCCAGCTTGAACACCACGAAGCCGTGCAGCAGCACGAAGGTGAGGTTGCCGAGCAGCAGGCTGCCGATGATCCGCCAGCGCAGGCTGCGGCGCAGCTTTGGCAGCACCGTTTTGAGCACGGCGGCGCTCAGGGCCAGCACCAGCGTCAGGCTCACCACCAGATAGGTGAGGTTGAAGCCCTGCTCCGGCAGGGTTTGCAGGATCTGGCTGAAATCGCCGCTCTCGGGGCGATCTTTGAGCAGCAGACCGATGCGCAGCTGATAGCGGCTGGCCAGCGCATCATCCGGGGCGCGCAGGGTGCTGTTGAGATCCAGGGTGCAGCGGTTATTGCGGCACACCTGACGCTTATCCACCGCTTGACTGAGCTGGTCGATCCGCTCCCCCTTGTCGTTGAGCAGCTCCACTCGCACCTTGTCCCCCGCTTGCAGCGGCCCTCGCAACTGCCACTGGCTGCGCACCACCAGATAGAGGCCGCGGCTGTCGCTTTTATAGAGCAGGGCGTGGCGGGTGAGGGTGGCCAGCGGATTGTCGGCGGGGCCCAGCACCAGCGGCTGGGCACGGCCCAGCCAGCTGCCGGGATTGATCAGCGGCAACAACAGGGTCAGCAGCAGCAATCCGCCCAGCAGGGCAAGCAGCAGAGAGGGCAGACTCAGGACGCGGGGGCGGCCTGAGGAGGGGCGATTCATATAAGCTCATCCTTTGAGCGAGTGAGGGAGAGATCGTTCATCCGCATAGAGTTTGACCCGATGGTGCGGGCCTTGTTTCAGCTTGTCAATTTAATGACCACTTAATGAATATTTGGTTACAGCTCAACCTTGCAAATTGTGATCCCGATCGAGGGGTTGTTCGGAATATGTGATGAAAGCGTCATCATGGGGTTTTGCCACTGGCTTGGGAGGGATCTGCTGTTTAGTCTCTCGATAGCGACTGGAGGTACATGTATGAATCCCAAAGTGATGGCACGTCAGGCCAGATTGCTGCGCATGCTGGAGAGCAAGGAAGAGATCCGGATCGGACGCGAGCGCGACTGCCCGCTGCCGCTGGCCCAACTGGTCAAGCTGAAGGATAGCCATCCGGCTGTGGTCAAGGTCTATCGCCACGGTCTCACCGCCGAGGTGTTTCACCTCAAGGTGGAGGGGCATCACTGGTGCCTCAAGCGGCGCCGTCAGGATTCGCTGGTGGCCAACCTCGATGGCAAGACCGCCTTTCTGACCGAGCTGGAGCGGCGGCGCGAAATCGAGGCGCTGCGCGAGCTGCATCCTACTGTCCTCTCCCACGTGGTCTGCACCAGCTTTGGCTCGGCGCGGGCCGGGGTGCTGGTCTCCCCCTGGTTGCGGGGTGTGCCGGTCCATCAGCTCAACGAACGCAATCTGGCCCAGATGCTGGAGGTGCAGGGGGAGCTGGCCCGCTGGGGCTGGTTTGACTGGGACCCGAGCCCGGGCAACCTGCTCGATGACGGCGAGCAGATCTGCGTGTTCGACTTTGGCTATATGTGGACCTTCGATCCCCGCTTTGAATACAACTCCAACGGTCTGGTCGACCCGCAGTTCCATGTGCCGGAGCGACTGGAGACCCGCACCCTCTCCGGACTCTGGCTCGATGAGGCCGATCCTCTGCCGCAATTTCGCTACTGGCGCGAGCTTTGTCTGAAATGGGTGAAACGGGAGATCCACCACCTGATCCGTGAAGGGGCCAGCGCGCCCGTGCTGGCCCGCCTGCACGCCCTGCAAGGGGAGTGGAGCGCCGCGCTGGCGAGCGACGAGGCGCTGGTCGCCAACTGGTGGCGGGACATGTATCGCAGCCACCGGCTCGATGTGGCCGATGATCTGAGCGGCCAGAGCTGCGGCCCGCTCACCCTGCGTCGCCTCGACTGGTTGATGCAGGCGGTGACGGATCACTATCCGCTGCTGGTGGACAATCTCTCGCCTCAGGAGACGGAGCTGGGCCAGACCGGGCTGCTGGCCCGCTTGCAGCAGCTGCGCCGCGAAGCCATCGCCTGTCAGTTGCCAGCCACCAGCCTTGCCTGAGCCAATACCTTTGCGGAGTACAAATGAACAGGGCGCCTTGCGGGCGCCCTGTTGCATGGTCTGGTTCGCCTCGCGGTGAGGGTCAGTCCAGCAACTCCTGATGGAGGCGGTTGACGATATTGCCCGCCTCGCTCTCCTTGACCAGGAAGCAGAGGTTGTGGGCGCTGGCGCCGTAGCAGATCATCCGGATGTTGTGCTCGCGCAGGGCGTCAAAGACCTGACTGCCCACCCCGTTCACTTCGCTCATCCGGTTGCCGATGAGCGCCACCAGTGCCAGACCGGTTTCCACCTCCACCTTGCAGAGCTGGCCCAGCTCGGCCAGTACCTTGTCGCTCAGGATCGGTTCGCCGTTACTCTGGCTGCCGGTGTGATCCAGCGTCAATGACACGCTCACCTCCGACGTGGTGATGAGATCGACCGAGATGCGGTGACGGGCCAGAATGCCGAACACTTCGGCCAGAAAGCCGTAGGCGTGGAACATGTTGAGGCTGTGCAGGGTCACCAGCACCTGCTGGCGGCGCAGGGCGACGGCGCGAAACAGCGGGCTTGAATCTGTGCTGGCGCGGATCCAGGTACCACCGGCGGCGGGGTCCTTGGCGGAGCCGACAAACACCGGAATATTCTGGCGCACCGCCGGTTGCAGGGTGGCGGGGTGCAGCACCTTGGCGCCGAAGGTGGCCATCTCGGCCGCTTCGACAAAGCTGATTTCGGGAATGGGGCGGGCGCGGGTGACGAGGCGCGGATCCGTGGTGTAGATGCCGGGCACATCGGTCCAGATCTCGATACTGGCGGCATCGAGCGCTTCGGCGAGCAGGGCCGCGCTGTAGTCAGAGCCGCCGCGACCCAGCGTGGTGGTGCGGCCATCGCCATCGGCACCGATAAAGCCCTGGGTGATGATGAGGCTGTCGCCAAGCTGCGGGCCCAGCGTCTGCTGGCAGAGGGTTCGGGTGGTGGCCAGATCGACGGTGGCCTTGCCAAAGCGGCTGTCGGTGCGCATCAGCTGGCGCACATCCTGCCAGTGGGCCTTGACGCCGCGCTGGCGCAGCAGCTCGGTAAAGAGGCGGGTAGACATCAGCTCGCCGCAGGCGATGAGGCGATCGGCCAGCTCCGCATCGGTATGCTGGTGGGCTTGCTGGGCCATGAGGCGAATTTCGTCCAGCTGGCCATGAATGAGGGCGCTCACATCAACGGGGTTGCCGAGATCGGCCAGAATGGCCTGCTGGATCCCGGCCAGTTTGGCCAGCTGCTCGTCGCGGCCCGCTTCGTCCAGCTCCCCTTGTGCCAGGGCGACCAGCAGGTTGGTGACACCGGCGCTGGCGCTCAGCACCACCACCCGGGTGGCGGGATTGGCCAGCACGATGTCGGCGCAGTGATTCATGGCCGGGAAGTTGGCGACACTGGTTCCGCCAAACTTGGCGACATTGATCGGGCTCATTGCTTACTCCTGTCTTATTTTAAGATTCCGGTTCCATCGGGCAAAAAAGAGAGGAGGAGGCTGAAAATGGCAGGAATGAACGAAGCTATCCCGGCCAGAAGCACTCCACCTGCAGAGCCCATCCCGTACCGCCCCTGACAGGGCGCGGTGGGGGATGATCACTACCGATGACAACCCGGGGGATTCAGCCCCCGCAGCCGACGTTGAGGTTACCAGTCTCCTCACTCGTCTCGGCGCTGCTCCCCCTGACCCAAGTTCACCGGACGCTGGCGTCCTCCCTTGGGCTGCCTGGGCAGCGCTCCTCTTCTGGCTCCACCAGGGCGGTGGAGTGCATTTAGAAATACCCTGCGTTGGATTGCACTGTCAATCGAGTTTGTGAAAAAGTTCAAATTGTCGGCTAACTCAACGCAGAATCAATGGCTTAGGCAATGGTCTTTGACAAAACCTTGGAACGGCGCTGCCAGTTGTAGAGACGCTGGCGCGCCACCGGCAGATCTTCCACTTCCAGCGGATCGAAGCCCCGCTCCCGGAACCAGTGGATGGAGCGGGTGGTGAGCACGAACAGGCGGCGAATGCCAAGCCGCTTGGCCCGCTCGGCCACCTTGGCCACCAGCTGATCCCCCCGGTTGGAGTTGCGATAGTCGGGGTGGATGGCGACGCAGGCCATCTCCGCCATCGCCTCTTCCATAAAGCAGTAGAGGGCCGCGCAGCCGATGATGAGACCATCGCGCTCGATGATGGTGAACTTGTCGATCTCCATCTCCAGTTGTTCGCGGGAGCGGCGCACCAGAATGCCTTCCTCCTCCAGCGGGCGGATCAGATCCAGAATGCCGCC
>OERT01000059.1_pt1 | contig 26007 bp, 43 predicted proteins | sample 1540111 | NCBI WGS metagenome assembly OERT01 (sample SAMEA3891235, study PRJEB23780) | metagenome | biome: terrestrial biome; feature: animal house; material: water of meat washing | place: Italy | collected 2015-05-12
TCTGCTCTGGATTGTTCCATCTGTCACCCCACTGATTGATGCATGAATTTTACCACAGAGGGGTTGTAATAGTTTTAATGTGGTGCCATGATTAGGCGTCAACAACGAAGGAGGTTTGCCATGTTTAGTTGCAGGATTCATGATATTGGCTTTTGGATTTCAACCCCATGGTTTCGTGTGGTGGTTGTAAATAGAGATAAACAGGAAAGAACATACTCAACAAAGGCTCAAATTGCTGACGGAAGAGTTGTTGAAAGGATGATTGGAAAGTATGGCGTTAGATTTATCAGAGCGAGAAACATGCAATAGAGGATTTAAAATGACAGATTACAACAGCATGAAAGCTGACGAGTACGCGCAGCAGCAGGGCGAGATGGACGAGTTAGATGCCGAGATTGACCGCGTAGCCTGGGTTGTGGCAAAAGAAATGCCTGAGTTTATGTGGCAATACCACGATTCAAAGTCAGAGGAAATCTGTGTTGCAGAAGCTAAGCGCCGAGTCATGCAGGCAATCAAAGAGAGGAGTGAGCCGTGATTACAACCAGACTCCACATCGAGGCGCATTATGGTCTTGTTTCGCCATCTCGCCATGTAACAAAGTATGAATCAATCTCTCACGCAATCGGTGAGCTGCTGGAAGAAGGTTGGAGTGCCGTTACATTCCAATGCGACAACGTGGCAATCCTGTGTGATTGCGCTGGTGATAGGTTGATTATTGAGGTGGTGAGATGAGTGTAATATTTTTCGCTGATACTATTGCAACCAGCCAATCCGCGTAATAGCATTATCTCAACGGTGACGCACGGGGCGGCACGAGAGAGGAGAAAGAAAATGGTAGCGCAAGATATGCAGAACAACATGGAGCACATAAAAGACCTTCTTGGTCGAGGATGCATAAGCATATCTGAAGCAAACGTAATGATGGTTAGAGCCGAAAGGGTCAGACTGATACAAAACAGCGCTCCTAGAGACATAAGAAAATATCTGAATGATGCTGTAAAGTCTGGAGAGCTTTGTCATATGAAGAAGGACGGACGCAAACCAGAGTGCTACTACCACCCAACATTTGAGTTTCTGGCGATTTCAGAAAGAAACATGGTTGCAGATAGCGCAAAAAGAAGCGTTTCAGCAATAGCGGGATGGAAATGAATATGAATCAGGAGCAGATTAACTCTATGATGAAGACGACGGAAGAGTCTCTTCTATTGAGAACTAAGTCATCAATCAAAAACAACAAATGCCCGTCATGTGGATACAAATACCTCGGCGATGGCGTTGCATTATGCGTTGAGTGCGAGAACAACAAAAAGGCCCGCTAAGGGCCTTTTCTCATCTGTACCTAGACGGCATGAATAGCATGGGTTGTGATGTGCTTAGGTCTGCCAATTCGGTCAGCGCCCAAACAAGAGCGTCCATCCTGTCAGGAGATTTCTTGCTATTAACTGGATCCCACTCTGTCATTTGCTGCTCTAGTATGTCATGCCTGCCTACGTGATGGCACTCATGACGCTCATACAGTGCAGCAACTGGCTCTGCTCGCACAGCTTTGCCCTTGGTTGCCCTGACCTTAATGACGCGAAGTGAGCGAGACTTCTGAAGAATGATTGACTCAACCATGTCGCCGCCTTGGTTTACCTCCGCAACAACTGAGTCGGCATTCCAGCGCTTGTAGGCATCAACTACAACTGACGCCCATTGCTCCGGAGTGGCAGCGCTAACGGAACAATCCTCCAGAACATAAACGTGATTGCCATAGTCAACACCACAAACAACAATGCCAGTCTCATCCGATTCATCGCTACTGGTTACGGCCGGGTCAACACCAACAACAATCCGCCTAAGCTCTGGAATATCATGAATTCGGCATGACTCAATATCTGTCATTCTCCATAATGCGTATGGGTTATCGTCAAGTATCTCCGCAAGGCACTCCTGCCTAAACATGCGATCAGTAAGCTCGCGCTTTAGTGACTCTGCATATTTCGGCGTCAGGAAGTAGTTATCCATGGTTGTGCCTTTAATGACCTCAACGTATGGGTTATTGCACAACGACTTTATGACGCTTGTTGGCCTTGGGGTGGTGGCGATGTACATAAGGGGGTTCTTGCCAAGGCGGTTAATCAGCTTGGCCGCCTCAAGACCCTCTTCTGCATACTGCCACGCAGCAAGCTCGTCAACAACAGAGTGGGATGACTGGCTGCCACGAGACCGTTCAAGCGCCTCGCATGAGTAACCAGTAATTTGGCTGCCGTTATCAAACCTCAGGATTAAATCTGACTTGTTGAACTCGTAATCAATGTTTGGATTTATCTGGGATATGATTCCAGACTCACCAAGGAAGTTAACCTTCTTCAGTGATCCAAAATCAGCAGCCCATAGAGCTATGCGAGCAGAAGGCTCAGCCATCGCCAAATCAATCGCCTTGTTGCTCACATACCACGTCTTTCCGAAACCACGACCGCACAGCAGCATTAGTGTGTCTTTCTCTGGCGGTATCTCAACTATCTGCTCAGGCCTCGCCCACAGCCTGAAGTCATGCAGGAGGTCATTCTTGGTTCGCTCATCACCATCAAACATGCGAGCAATAGCGTCACGCGCAATCCTTGGATTTGAGTGGATGAACTTGCGAACTGTCTCGATGCTATTCTGTGAGGTCATTCAGGATGCTCGCAAACTTATCGGCAGCAGTTTCAGTAATCTCGTGCTTTATTGCCCCGCCATTGGCACCTGTATGCTCGTTAGAGACGTTATCCTTCAACCCTAGGTCGCGGGCTATGATGTTGGCATTCAAGAGGTCTGCGGCGGCTCCAGTGAACTTCTGCTCGCGAATAGCCTTGTCAATCCTTTGTGCGACCCCCGAAAACTCAGGTTTCACCTTGTAGTCATACCACGTTGATTCAGCCAATCCGGAGTGAAGAAGGAAGCCATCAAGAGTAAATGCCCGCATCTTTGCCAGCTTCTCCACAGTAACGACGCCTTGAAATGCGAATGCCTTCGCCTCCCATAGCGGGTTATCTTCGGCCCACTTGAAATAGGCCAACGCATCATCCCACATCTCATCTGGATGGTTATAGACAGGCGGCCTGCCTACCTTGCGAGCTGAAATCTCCCATAGCGATTCTTTCTTCTCTTCTTCCATATCAACCTCAACTTCTCATGATTGTTTAACCGTTACATTGTATCAAACACAGGCACAAAAAAGCCCCCATAAGGAGGCTTTGTTTTAATGACACAATGGGACGCTTGCCAGCTCGCTTGTTTCGTCTATTGATTCCAATATCGCGCCTGCAACCAACATTGCTGGACTATCTTCTGTGTCTACATCAAACTTTGATTCTAGCGATATAAGGCCGCCTTCGACATCCTCTATCGTGATCGTAATCTTTGCCATCACACAACCTCCAGTTTTTTACCAATCAACTCACCATTCACCAATCCAAAAACCTCAATGAACAGCTTTCGTTTTGACGCCACTATCGGCTTTCCTGTTTCTAGATTTGCCAGTCTATCGGCGTCAGCCTTGCTTACCACGTAGCGCCCACAATCGTCTATTTGTAGCGAGCTGACAAAAGCCACGGTGTACCTTGCATTTAGTTCTGATTCAGTCAAGCCTTGTCTCCATCCTGTTTTCCAAAACAACACCAGTCCTCTTTGAGATAATTGGCGTGACAATATAGCTTCCAAAAAAAACCATCGTAATCGTATTTCTCTCCAAGTAAAACCTTGTCTTTCTTTGATGCAGTCCTGTAGTTCATCGTGTAGTTACCTTGTGCTCGCATAAGCCTGATCATTTGGCTCATGCTAAATTGTGACATCTTTGATTCCTTGTACGCCATCCAATACCAATCACGCTTCATCCTTAAACCCTCCAATCAACTCTACTCTCAGCACCTGCAACTCTTCCGGATTTGCATGAATCAAAAACGTCACGCCATCGCCTGACTGCCGCATTTCTATGTCTCCATAGCGATTCCATTTGTCGTCATACACGGGAATGAAAGTCTGACCCTGATTCTTCGCCTCAATGCGCACAACAACGCTAGTCCCGTAGATGTTCCGCATCTCTTTGTTGCAAAGTTGGACCGTGGCAGTACCATAAATCTTTCCGCGCAATCGCAGCTTTTCACTAGGCTTCCGATCTATCCTCAGCATTTAACCTCTCCCATTTGTAACCTGCATGATGTTTTTGCTTTCCTGATAGGCAGGCCCTAATACATGGCCCACTGAACCCTCCCACTTTATCAGCCTCTGCTATGGATGAAAAGCGCAATTCGATTTCACCCATTGTGGCCTTGACCGGAATTGACACCCCTCGCTCTGGTTCATCTATCGAGTAAACCCAAGTTTTCCATGTGTCTTGCAATCTCCCGTCAGGACATATGAACGAACAAACTGCAATCTTAACCTTCCTTGATTTTGTTCTGAATCGCTTAACTGAGCGAATCTTGTCCAATACCTTGAAAACTCTGTCGCGGCTAATGATTGACTCTGGTATCTCTGATGGAGTAAAGCCCTTTCCTGACTCCATTATGTACCTAGCCACTCGCTCACACTCTGAGCTAGTCGTCTTTGAGCTCATTAGCAAGAGCCTCCGCATACATCTTCAGGTTGTCTTTGTGCATCTTGAGCAATACCTCGCAAACCGAGTCATCACCAATACACTCAAGCGCGATGATTGCCTGTGCTGCGTCGTTTATTTGCTGTGCTAGGCATTTGATTTTTACCACGTTCATTTTTATCTCCTTTCTTTAACTCAATCTGTAAACTTGCGTCCACCAGCACGATAAACCGATTCTCTTTCCCACTTGTAACCAGCGTATGATTCTCGCAACCCTCTAGCGCAAGCGCTTACCGATGCGCAGTGAAATCCGTTAGCATCAGCATCAGCAAGTGACCGGAACTCTACCACCTGATTATCTTCATTCTTGCCAATGTATCTGTAATGTTGCTTGCGAATCTTACGGTCTAGCTCGCCATTGCACCGCATTACGTGAGCTATCTTGCGAATGCTATCTCTCTTCAATCCTGTTGCTTGCTCTACTTCTCCGTAGTTGCTTCCTGCCTTAATCATTTCCTTGGCTATCTGTGTTTTGCTCTTTGCTTGCATGTGAATCTCCTGCGTTGGTGTTAGTACTATTACACAGCCAATTATTACCGTCAACTACGCATTTGGCTTTAATCCGGCATCTCTAAGCATCTTGCGATAACGCGCCATCTCTGCGTCAATTGCGTCAGCGTCTGGTAGCAGTTCTTTCAGTGATTGGTGTGGGCCATCCAGCCAATCCAAATGCTCCTGCCCGTATTCGGCCCGAAGGAACTCAATGTACTCTGATCGCATACCGCTTCCGTGGACGTTGCACCGAACTGAGCACTGACGATGTATGTTGGTAAGTATGAATCTCGCCTCTGGACATGCTCCCCTGCTGCGATAATGCCCAGCGTCATACTTGATGAATGGGTTAGTGGTTCCGCAAGTGCAGCAAGGCTTGTCCCTATCCCTTACATGAACCACCCATTGATTAACCAGCTTTTGCAACTGGTCTAGGTGATGCGAGCGGTTTAGCTCCTTCTTGCGCTTCGCCATGCGCTCTCTATCGCGTTTTGCTGCATTCTTTACCTCTACCGCTTGCGCACGTACCGCCTTAGCTCGCAATCGCTCTTGGCGCTTTCTGGATAGCTCTATCGAGTGCTTGATTGCGTGAGAGTAATCGATGAACCACCCACTAGGTGTTTGAACTCCTTCCGACGCTTCTCCGTAATCTCCGCAGCACTTGCAGCGTTTTTTCTTGTTTGCCATCTTCATTCCTTTGGTCTTTCAGGTAGTGGCATCCAGTGGGTTGGATTCATTTCAAGGGTGATGCACGCTCCACCATCGTAGTTGCTAGCCTCAAGTCCATCAGCATTCGGGTGAAATGATCCATTCCAAAACTGACCAGCAACAACAGAATCAATTTCCATAACCTGCTTTCCCCATCCGTAAAAGCTTGCAAAGACAACCCACTGCATTTCATTTGGAAGTCTATCGTCAACACTAATCCACTCACTCATAACCATTCTCCTGCTTTGTTAGCTTCTGGTACTCGCAATCCTCTGGGATTGTGAGCATTAATCCTTTTTCAAGGCACCACGCATACACCAGGTCAAGATACAGCTTGAACTGTCCAACGTCCAGACCGCTAGTGCCTTTCAGCCTGCTGGTGGTGGTGCGCTCCTTGGTCACTACGTCAACCATCACCACATCTTCATATCCGAGGAATGTATGGGTCATGGCATCGTGCACCCATTGCGGCGTGGCGTAGCTGTATTGATCGCCTTTCGACAGCAGCCACTTGCTAATCTCGCCATACCACATCCATGACATGTTATTTTGACTCAAGCTCCGCTTCGTGTGCGACTTCAATTGCACTGACACCGGCCCCAACTCCAACATCGTTTTGATGCAAGCATTCAAATCTTCCAAATCTCGCGTATCGATAATCAGGTTAGTTGTCACGCTTCAAACTCCCGAATCATCAGGTCATACTTGTCGCCAACGTCACGAATCAAAACTGTCGTTACCGCGAGGCTTATTGGGTCGTAGATGTAGATCAGTTCATCGTCATATCGGTATCTGCGAGCCTCATCTCTGTTATTGTACTTTCCCGATACCGATTGACATATCTCCGTAGCGTCAGCGAGGCGCTGGTGTGCATCTTCAATGGGATAAGCTGACCTTTCTGCGAACCTGTCTAGTGAATGCTGGGTCATGTATGGTTGCTTCATTTCATTGCTCCATGTTTCGTTGAATACGCATCATCGCGCTCTTGATAAACAACGGGTGAATGCCATGCTGGCTTGAGTGCCGCGCCACAGCCTGGCTCACCTTTGCGGCAACTTCGGATTCATCTTTCAGCTTCCGCCAACCCTCCAAGTCAGCTTGCTCGATGATCGCCTTTGCAATTCGGCGAGTTGCTATCTTTTCCATCTCTGTCTGCTCTTTCATCTTCATCTCCTTTCAATCTTGGTAGGTTTCTATCCAGCCACTCTGTCGCTTCACTTCTACTATTGCCACTCCATTCCATGACGTATGAAATGAGTGTTTCGGTGTGTTGTTTCATATCAGAACCCGTCTTTGATCCTGCCTTGATGCTTTTCTGGTTTTGCTGGATTAAGCCAGTGGTCAATCTCACCTGCAAGCCTGACACCTTCGTCTTGATCCATGTCTGAGAACTTGCCGCCAGAAAATTCACTGTAGATTGTCCCAGTGTAACCCTCTCGGTTCAGCCTAACAATCACCTCGGCCAGCTTGCTAGTGTTTCCAGGCATCCCATCTGGGGTGTATGCCGCCTGCCTGAATAGGCCAATCCACAAATCACAATCCTGCTCAATCTGCCCAGTGTCTCGGCTGTCGCTTGGCATTGGGCGCTTGTCGTTTCTGTCCTCTAGCTTTCTGTTTAGCTGGGTCAGTAATAGGACGGGGCACCGCATTTCCTTGGCTAGGTTTTTCAATCCCTTGGTTATCTCTCCATAAGCAAGGTCGTTTCGTTCTGCCTTTTCAGCCTTCATCAGTGTCAGGTAGTCAACGGCTATAAGGCCAAGCGAGCCTTCCTTTTTTGCAATGCGCCGACATTCTGAAACTATGTGTCGAAGGCTAACGCCCGGAGTGTCGTCAATGTAGAGTTTTGAGTTACCAATTTCTGCCGCGATGGCCGCCGACCTGAGATAAGCCTCATCAGCTAGCTGCCCAGCTCTTCCGTTAAGAACTCTAGGATCCCAAAAGTCGTTACCCTGAATTGCCCTACTAACTAGGCGACCCCCATCGTACACATCCTTGACTGCATCTCGCTGCACTATTGACCTCTCAAGAAGTGATGTCCTGGTCATTTCAAGGCTGAATACGCAGGCCGCCTTTCCTTGGTCAAGTGCAGTGTGGTTTACCCACTTGGTAAGGAAGGCCGTATTGTGAGTTACAACATAATCATCAGTGATGTACAGATGACTATCATGGTCAACCATGATGCACTGACACTCACTCTCTCCGCTCTCGACAATGCTTTCAATGTAAGGTGTTGAGCTGCGCTTTGAATGCCTTAAGTTTTTTGTTAAGCGCGGAGATTCTATTATCCCTATATCCGCAAGGCGAATTGAGACGATGTGCGAATCAAGCGCGGCACGGCTCTCTCCTTTGTGGCTGTATGTTATGTTTGTTCTTGTCCTGATTTTTGCATATCCACCAAGAGATCGAACCAGCATCACAACTCCATCAGCCAGGTCTCTAGACGATGATGCAAACATCAGCGAATTATGCTTTTCGCACCATCCATCAGTCTCAAGCAATCCAGCTAGCACCATCTCCCTTGTTTTTCTGTTGGATGAAAACACAGCTTCAGGTATTTTTTTTCCTGATGACTTAACCCCATGCACACCAAGGTTCTTCAATGATTCAGCAAGTGGGTTGGATTTACCTTTTGAGCCTGCCAATCGGTAATCAACTCCAGTGTCATAGTTCATGCTTACCCCATATGGCAGGGATGCGATAACCCTCTCTATGATGTACCTCTCAGAGCAGGAGATTTTAGGAGTTGCCCCACGAAGGCCGCCGTCACCAAGAAGCGCCCCTAGAAGCCAAGGGTTTAAGCCAATGTCATCAGCTACACCGAAGTCCCCACTAACGCTTGGCACTGTTATGCGACCTTGATACCTTTCCTTGCCTAGCATTGCGATAATATCAGCGGTGTTTACAGTTCTGTCTCCCTTGAACCGTGACGATCTAATCGTCCACAGGTGTTCAATCCCGCATTCAGCGGATCGCCCATCAGTGAATGTAACTCGGTATGTCTTTTTCTTGCCCTGCGGGAATATCCCAGTCACAACAGATGGTTTGCCATCGACTGATGCCAGCTTGTCGCCGATTGCGATTTTGCCCATTGTCGTCCACGAACCATCAGCCAAAAGTATCTTTGAGTGCATTGGCTGCTCCTTGCCCATCTTTGGGCGCGCGCCGATTGCCACCAGTGCGCCAGCAAGGACACCCTTCGGATAAAGTTTCTCGTCAAGATGATAGAACCCAGTTGAGAACCCTACCACTTCACCAGGCTTTCTCTCCTTTCGCTCATCAAGCTCATCAAGCCATCCCGTGATCATCTCTGATGCGTGACGCAGCCCTGACGTTTGCCCATGAGACAGGGCCGCCTCAACTCTCGCAATCTCGCTTGATGCGGCATCGCATCGCTCTGAGTATGTGTCGTACTGCTCAACAGACATTGCATGGGCTGCCTTGATGTAACCAGCTACAGCCTCACGGCGGCGTGACAGCTCTTTCAGGAACTTAACAGTGCGCTTCCAGTCATGCGAGCAAACAACGCCGGTTGTAATGTGCTGGATGTATTGCAGGCCTCCGATCATCTCAAACACACCGGCTTCTCGCATCATGGGGAAAAGCGGGATTGCCCCAGTAACATCAGATCCGGCAGCCTCTGCTCTCATCGCAAAGGAAAAGATGGTTCGGCAAGAAGAGTTGAAGAAATCAGACTCGCTCAATCTCGTCTCTGTCGGCCTGCAAACACCAATAAACATGCAATGCAGGATGGCCTCCTCATGATCAATACTCTCAGGCATTTTGATTTGCATTTGCGCCACCATATCTATCCTCTTTGACACCTAAGTAACATTTTTCAGTGATGATGAAATCGAAGCCCTTTCGCTTCCACACCTTTCCGTCGCTATCAACCCGATCCCGCATCATCCATTCGCACTCGGATATGGCATGAAGGTAGGCATCCCACCTTTGCGGGTTGAATCCATTCTTCTTGTAGAAGTTGGCAGCCTTTGTGACCCTTTGTGTTGCATTGGCCTTCAGATCAACGGGAGGCATGTTTGGGAGTAGCTCCATGAATCTTGTTGCCATTTCCACATACAAGGCCCTTTTGGATTGCTGCTTCTGGTCGCCATCAGGCGACGTACTGTCTGTTTCTTTACTTCTTAAATTCTTTACTTCTTTAGGTGCTGTTATTTGATTGTCTTTTTCCTGCTCAGTGCTTGATGTTTGCCTGTTATCCTCTTGGTACTTATCATAGCAAGCTATTGATATTAAAGAGTATTTGCTTGTTTTTTGCCTGTTAATCATGCCGTCAGATTCAAGCATCGAAATTATCCTTCTCAGCTTCATCACTGACACGCCAGATTTAAGGCTAAACGCATCAAGACCGAACACTAATTGACCCCTTTTTACTTCCACAAGGCATCCGTTTATCAGGCTCTTTTTGTCCTCAAAGTTAGCCTCACAAAGAAGCCTTACCCATACCGCTAAAGCCTCTGGCTCTGTCGCGCACCAGTGATCGAGAAGTGCGCGATGAATCTTGATCCATCCCGGTGCAGACATCAATTACCCCAACAGATCTAGTTTTAATTGAATTTCAGCCTTGACTGCGTTTAGCTGCTTTGTTGTCTCAGCCTTAACCTTTCTGATGGCGGCACCATAGCTACCCCAATCGCTACCGTGTCGCTTTAGCTCTGCAAGTGTAATTGAGCTCTCATCAACTACTGCCATAAGCTCCTCTGTTGACCTGCGAACCTCTGAGCTAATGCGATCCAGGTTTCTTATTACCACTGGATTCTTGCTAACAACAGAGTCGAAGCACTGGATCACCTTCAGGTGAAATTCTGGCGACACCCACATTGCGTATGCGTAAACAAGCTCCTTGCAAACATAGGTTCCGCCAGACCTTCCAGTTACCTTTTTAAAAGGTGAGGATTTTGCACCTTTCATTATTTCAGCAACCAAATCAGACACTTGCGCACTTCTCATGAAATACTTAGGGGAGTGCTTATCTTTGTCAGCCTTACCAGCAAGACATGCGGCCTTGTGCAGGTCGTTTAGGTTATACAGGTTGCTATCAACTTCCCTAACTACCATTCCGTCTATTCTCATCGCAAAACCCTCTTTGTGTTTGTTGGTGCAAATCTACCACCACAAAGTTAAATGTCAAGTTGAAAAAACAATTTAATAAAATGTGCAAAAAACCATTGTATTGATTTCTGATGGTGCTACTATGACCACATCAACGGAACGCAGCGAGGCTGACATGAGTAATCGAGAGAGTGGCTTTTACTGGGTGAAGTATTACCAAGAGACAAGTTGGGTTGTTGCTGAGTGGAGGAGTGGAGTTAAGAAGTGGCGTTGTGGTAACTGGTTTTGTAAAGACGCCGACTTTGCAGAGATTGACGAAAGAAAGCTCACAAGAGCAGAATGAACAAACATCAACGGCATGCCGCCGATAGGAGAAAGAAGATGAAAGCATTGATTGGAGTTGTGATGATGTGTGTGGCAGGAGGTGTTGTTGCCGAAGGACAAGTAACCAAACTTGAGTATTGCACTCAGTGGGCTGGATTAGCCCAGGACTTTATGACAGCTCGCCAGATTGGCGTACCGATGAGTAAGGTTATTGATGACAATGAGGAGTTTAATGAGCTTGCAATGGATGCATACTCAGTTCCAGCTTATGCCGGTGAAGATGCGCAACAAAGTGCTATTGATGAGTTTTACGCGAATAATTTCATCAAATGCATGAAGGGTATTAAGTGATGGATAACCACGAACTCGGATGCTACGGATTCGATGACGTAATCATGGGCGGCCTTGACCTGATGCGAGCTTGTCGCGATGGTTTTAGCTTGGTGATTGACGGTGATTTGCAAACTGTTTTTGTTGTGGAGGATGCGGAATGAGCTTTGACGTTGTAACTTTCGTAAATCAGCAGGTTGGTTTGTTTACTGGTGCCGCCACTGACCAGTCTGTGACTTGGGCCAAAGAAAGCCAGTTTGCCATCCAGGCATTCCAGAAGAATGATTTCTTGGCTAAGACGGCGATGTCTAACCCTACCAGCGCACAGAATGCCATTATCAACGTTGCGGCAATTGGTATCACCCTTAACCCAGCTGCAAAGCTGGCGTACCTGGTGCCGAGAGATGGTGGCGTGCATCTTGACATCAGTTACATGGGCTTGCTTCATCTTGCTCAAGTTTCTGGCGCGATTCAGTGGGGGCAATGCAAGCTCGTGTATGCTAACGACACCTACGAATCTAACGGTCTTGATAAAGCTCCAACCCACAAATACAACGCATTCGGCGAGCGCGGGCCAGTTGTTGGAGGTTACTGCACCGTAAAGACGCAGCAAGGCGACTACCTCACGGATGAAATGTCACTCGCTGAAATCAAGCAGGTAGAGAACACAAGCAAAGCCAAAAACGGCCCCTGGAAAAACTGGTGGGAAGAAATGGCCCGCAAGACCATCGTCAAGCGAGCTGCTAAATACTGGCCGCGAGTTGAGCGCGTTGATAACGCCATTCATCACCTTAACGAAGATGAAGGCATCGAGATGGAGCCAGTAATGCCGCACAAGCCAGAAGCAGAAGTTGCAGCAGAAGCAGTAGAGCGTTTCAGCCGCATGGAGTCATTGGCGCTAGACCTTATCGAGGGTATGCGGCAGGCTGACAACATGGATGAGCTGAAAGACCTGTTTGGCAAGGCGTACACCATGACCAATGGAACAAAACTGCAAGCCAGCGTGCAGGCCGAATACGCCAAGAAGAAGCAACAACTTGAAGGAGCAATCTGATGACAGAGCTTTACAAAATCGCCAACGAGTACGCCGCGCTGATGAGCGAGGATTTGCCGCCTGAGCTTATCGCTGACACACTAGAAGGCATCGAAGGTGAATTCACTGACAAGGTTTCAGCAATCTTGGCGCTGTGCAAAAACGAGTCGGCTTATGCTGACTCGCTCAAAGAAGAGGCTTCATCACTAAACGAGCGGGCGAAGGCAATATCAAACAAGGTAGAGCGCCTTCGCCAGTACATCGCTGACTGCATGATTCAGGCAGAGATGAAGAAGGTTCGCGCCGGAGTGCATGAGGTTACACTTCGGGCAGCAAGCAAGGTTGTCGAAATCACAGACCCGATGGCAATCCCTGTTGATCTGGTTGAGTACGAAACCGTGGTCAAGCCAAACAAGCTGGAAATCAAGCGGCGTATCCTTGCTGGCGAAGAGATTGCAGGCGCTACCGTTAAAGATGGAAAGCAATCATTGATTATCAAGTGACATTGGATCACAATCATCATTCACAAATTGAGGGTTAGGAAATGGCAACCACAGTAACATTCAAGCTGAACAAGGATGCAACGCAGTTTCAAGCTGGGGATAGCGTTGGTTTCGGAATTCGCGGCGGGGTGAAGTTCTATGACCGCCAGACAAAGCAGGATGACTGGTGTAATTATGAGGCGGTAATTTTTGCAAAGCAGCAAAAACAGGTTGAGTTTTACCAGTCGGCATTAGTGGCAGGCTCAATCGTTGAGGTTACAGGACAGAAGCAGCGAATCAAGCAATTCCAAGGCAATAACGGCCTGTCACTTAGCATCGAACTGCTTGATGCGTCAATTGGATTCATTGGTACTGCTGGCGCACCGCAATCGCAAGGCCAGCAACCGCAGCATATCATGCAGCCACAAGGTGGTTATGTAAAACACTCAAATAAGAGCAATAAATCTCAAGCAGGTCAAGAAAAGCAATGGGACGATGATATTCCATGGTAATGCAATGGGGCCTAGCGCCCCATTTTTATTGACCTTGCGATCTCCATGGCGTATCTTTGATGAAATACTTTGTGGAGATATCTATGGCAAATATCGAATCGAAATATTCACGGCGCATCGGAAAGGAAGTGGTAGATGTTTATGATGTGCTGATGGCATTCAACGTAACCAATCCAGCAACGCAACACGCAATCAAGAAGCTGCTGATGCCTGGCAATCGCGGCCACAAGGACAAGCTGACAGACCTCAAAGAGGCGTATCAATCCATTGCGCGAGCAATCGAGCTGGAGGGTGAGGATGCAAGCTAACTTTCCTGCATTGATGGATATGGCCCGCCGAGCTGAGGGTGATCGCATGTATTACCTTGCTGTCGATTACTACAGAAGCGCATTGAATTACGTGTGCAGCGACAAGCGCCGCAAGTGGATACGAAGCAGAATCAAGTTCTGCACATTGGCAGGAATGCGGATTGATGCCGTAGTTGATAATGAAGGTGAAAGGGAGTTAAGTGTTTATGATGTATCGTGATGCAACAGCTAGAATTTTGGCGGATGAGAATCTGCCCATGATGCAACGGCATGACCTTTGCCTGCATCTTCTTGATCTGGAAATGGAACGGGTGCAAGAGTCACGCCGCGAGCATATCAACAAAAACAACCTTAACAAAGATGACAAGAAAGCAACTGTTTGAAAGCCTGCTAGGCGAAGAAATCGAGTTTCACGCTCCTGACTTTTTCGGGATTAACTCAATTGGGGTTGTAGAGAAAGTCACTGAGCATTACGTGATTATTTCTGGTGCGGTGTACGCGCTGCAAGATGTGGAGGTTGAGTGAAAAACAAACGAAACCTAGTCGTCGGCGGATCGCTTGCAATGGCCATGGTTGCATCAATGACTGCTTATTTTGAGTCGTCTGGAAAGGTAATCGCCAAAGCCTATCTTGATCCCGTTGGCATTCCAACAATCTGCGATGGCATCACCAAAGGCGTTTACATTGGCATGGAAGTTACACCAGCATGGTGCCGCCTAGCCAAGGAAAAGGAAATCACCAATCATAGCCGCCCGCTTCAAGATGTGCCTTACGATTTGAAAGTGCGCGAGAAGGTGGCATTTACCGATTTAGCATTCAATATCGGCGAGTCCGGCTTGGCTAACTCGACAATCATGCGCAAACTCAAATCAGGGGACGCCAAAGGCGCTTGCGATGCAATCCTTATGTGGAAATACGCAAAGATTGGCGGCGTCAAAAATGACTGCTCAAAGCAGTCTAGCGGCTGCCATGGTATATGGATTCGACGCAATGCAGAGCGTGATGTTTGCCTTGGCACTATCTCAGTTCGTGACGCTCAGAAGCTGTTTATCAATCTTCCAGTAGGCGGTGAGCTGTGGGAACAAAACTAACCATCTTGGCCGTATCAATCGGCCTTTTTTGTGGCTCGCTGTATGTCGCGTATCTGCATGGGCGCTCAACGGCAACAGCAGAGATTGAGTCTGAGCAGGCAAAGCAGCGCAACAAGCAGTGGGGTGAGCTGTTTGCGCTGCAAGGACAGTTGGCAACTCGCGACTTGCAGCTCGCTGAAGAACAGCAAAAGAAAGCGCAAATCCGCACTGTCAAAGTAATCGAGAAAGAGGTGATTTATCGTGACCGCATCAAAAATCCTGATACCGCTAAGTGCGTTGCTGATAGCGGCCTGTTCGACCTCTACAACTCAGCCTACGGCCTGTCCGGCGATACCGAGTGACCTAATGGTGCCGCCTTCTCAACTGATGCGCATAGAGTCACCAGAACAAGCCCCAGAGGCAATAAAACACAACGCAATGGAGTTGCTTGGCGATAGAGATAGGTTGATTAGGTTTCAAGAAAAATTTAAGCCCCTGTGAAGGGGCTTATTTTAGTTTGTAAACACATACCTCAAGTACGGAGTTCCAGAGACTGAAAGAATGTTAACACCCGTCTCTGAAAACGACATGGCTATTGTGTTCACGCCAGAAAATATCACAACTTGAGCACCAGATGATATGTACCCGTTTATTTCTCCACGCGAAAACTTGAAAGTTGAGGCTGGGCCATTCTGTGTGCTGGAAACATGGAAGATCCAGTTGCTGACCAACCTGGAATTAGCAATCGCTATTGGGCCGGGCGCTGCTACAGTACCGGGGCCTGTATAACCGGCAGACAGCACATTGCTTTCACCTTGTATCAATCTCGGCTTAGACTGAACCGCATTGTATACCGATACAGTACATGCCTTGGCTGTTGCGTTTGCGATAAGATCCGACGAGCACTCGAATGCTTGCGCGACCACCCTAAATTTATTAATTTTTGTAACAGTACAAACACCCGATGATATTCCCAGGTCGTTACTCGCCCAACTTTCTCCTGAAATCGAGAAGGAGACTGATGTACCATCACTCATGCTCTCGGCTATAGTCTTTATGGCAGAGCCTGCTGACAGCGATGCAATATTTACACCTATGTCAGTTAAGCCGTTGTAAACATGAAATGCGTTTCTCGGGACGCTTCTGACACTAACCCCGCCCATATCTTCAAGGTAAATTGCGCTGACAACCCCAGAGCCAGGATCGAATAACTGCAACAGACTTATTTTGCCGTTCCTGATAGAAATGCCTTGCGGCTCGTGTTGAGTAAGAGAGGGAAACCCAAGAGGGAGGCCCATAGATGTTCTACGGAACTTCATGCTGTCAAGAATCTCGCCACCGACTGAGGTCTTATACAATACCCAAAAGTCATTCCAAGCACCGCCAGTGGAGGCAGACCAAGAGTTGCCTGATGTTATGAAAATCTGCCCACCACTGTACGCAATGGCTTGAGGATACCCGCCTTTTACAACAGCGAGAGGTACGCTGGTATCGCCAACGAAACCTGTATCTTTATCGAGCACAACAAGACGAGTTATGAAACCACTTGTCCCATCTGCGTCTTGCAGTTGATAGATGCGATTCGTCTCGTGGTCATAACAAAACGGAAAATCCTTGTAGAGACCTGTGCATGTGGTCTCTACACCAGTTCCGGTTGAAAAATTGTATGTGTATATTTTACTGTTTGATGTGCCGCCAATAAAAACTTCGTCATCGCTAATTACCCCTATCCCCTGCCCATGACTACTAACCAGAGGGCTCCCAGCAGATTTAATACCGGTGGCTTTATGGATCCGGTATAGCCTGGAGTTGTATATCCCACCTACCCCTTCGTCCTCCGTGATAAAGTAGTAATTTTCGCTCTCTGCCAGAGCCTGTGGGTATGCGCCCCCCGTCAGAGGCTCCTGCCATTTCGCTGAATACTTGTTCGGAAGAAGGCCGCGATTTGTGGAGATTGCTATGGCCTCCACCACGCCATCTGTTTCAGCAACTTTGGCTGCGACCTTTGCCCTACTGGAGATTGATGATGCTAGACTAACGCTGAATACAACATCACTTACATCAACAAACCCACTGCTAGTCGGGTCAGTCCCAGCATTAACCTGACCAGCAGGGCCGGTGAACGCCTTGCCGGTGCGCTCTTGCAACAGAACATCGTTGTCGTTTGCGAGCGTACCGCCCGCCTCAAAGCTACCATCTACAAGGTTGTAACCCGCCTCCGCATAGCTGCGGCGGATTGACTCCATCACGGTCGGAGCGAGAATATTATTTGTTACTGGTTTCCACGCATTATCACCAAGGCCGCCGCTTGTTGATGGGGTTGAGTTTGGAGGAATTATCTTTGGAAATGCGCCTTGCCACGCATACCAGTTGTTGTCACCGGGTGGAGCCGGATTGAAAACTGCTTTATTGCGATCACCAGAGACAAGCGAACCACCAGTCAAGAAATCGAATGATGCAGGCCGAAATCCGGCCTTCCTGACCGCTCCTTCCATCGTCTGCCTGTCAACCCCAAATCTATCCGTGAACGAATCAGACATTGAGTTGGAGAACTCATCAAAATTCTTTGCGTTGTCAGACATGTCTCGCACATCTGTTGATTCAATTGGGTTTCCAGTGTTATACCGAGTAGACATCTCTAATCCTCGTTTGTGTTTGTTGGATTATACCATTCGAGCCATGCGTTTAGACGAATTGGCCATGTTTCATCTGCGCTATCAAGGCGACACCATGATGTGTCGCCAATCAGTATTGCGCATAGCTGCGATCCTTCTGCATATCCGAACTCGCATCTGGTTCTAGTTGCTTGTGCAACAGACCAAACTGCATCCCCGAAATCACACATTCTGATATGTCCGATCGTCGTAGTTGATGCATGAGATTTTCACTGTTCCATCAGATGACGGCTGCTTATCGGTGATTACGTACAGGTCCGCTTCTCTCTCTGCTGTTGTTCGGATGATGAATCTACTGCCAACCTGGCTATTAATCTGGTCTGCAACGTATGCACCAGTCATTGGTGACGAGGTGGTAAATGAGTATTCATCCCACGATGAAAGCTCAACCCAATCCGTTGTCTGCCCGTTCGCCTTTGTGCATGTAGCCCAATAAGTGACTCCATGCTCCAAATCGCCAAGCAACGCGCTTGATGTGTATGTGTTGCCAGATACTCCAATCACTTCACCATTGACCACATACTCGTCAGCGTATTCAACGAAGCGAACCATGTCGCCGAATCTAGGGATGAAACCATCATCAACAACGTTGAATGTCACTGACTCGTTTTGGTAAATAAGTTTGTTGAACTCAAGTTTCGCTCTGTGCATGGCCTGCGTTTCGTTGCCGCAACCAAGGAATTTAATCTCCTTCGGGTGGAAGCTGTCAGATTCGATAACGTTGCCGACACTGTCCAGCGCCAAGTTGATGTAGCGCTTCTTGTTTTTGTCGCTTACATCCACCCACTCAAGCCTTACCCCAGTGTACTGGTCTTTAAGCATGAACGAGTATGTTTTGCTGTACTGGTCATCGGCAAGGTTATGGGCATCAAACTGAGCAACAACAATGCTGCGCGGCTCGTCTCTTACAAAAAACTCCTTGATGCCGTCATAGCTAGTTTCAACATCAAGCAACAAGGCCAATGTCTTGATGCGATCACCTAGCGCTTGGTCTGCATCGTCAAATGTGATTGAGCACTTTGTCAGCTCTTGGTTGATTGCGTAAACCTTGTCGTGGATTGCGTAAAGCCCGCCAACGTCAATTTCATCAACTGAGCCGCCACCCATAACGATGTAATTATGCAGAATGCCGTCAGCCGCAAACTCACTGGCGCGAAGGTCTGCTGGAATCTCTGTTTTTGTTGTTGCATTCCAGCCGCGAATGGTTGAGCCATCCCACCAGATCATTTTGCGGCTCGCCATGACGTTGAATTTCATCTCGGTTCCGGTCTCCGCGTTGCCTGCTGTTGACTGGATTGTGAGGGTGGTATCCTCTGGATGAACAACGTTAGTCTTTACGCGAATTGCTGCGATTGACTCAAGAGTTGACTGGCTTGAGCCGTCATCATTTGAGTTGTTAGTCCTGCGAGCCCTTACGCGATAATAGCTAAGTGGTAAAGGCTGCACTTTAAATGTGAATGACAGGTCATCAAATGTGTCGTCGTTGTAAGTTGCTACCGCTGAAAGTGCCGCGCCAGAAGGTGTCCCCGCTGAGTCGCAAGGCTGATATTCAAACTCAATTACAGCTTCACCTTTTAGGCCGCGACGGAATACCGTGTTGAACCAAAGCTCGGTGCACTCAACAGTTGACAGGAACCAGCCAACATAAAGCGCCTCTGTCTCTGTGATTTTTACATTGCCAGTAAAGTTTACGAACCCAGTGGTCTCACCCTTAAAATCTGGCGATGACACGGTGAATGTGTCTGTACCAGAGTCATATGATATGTATGCGAATGACGCCACATATTCAAATGCCTGTGTGGCACCGAACGAATTTTGCATGGAGTAGTTAAATTTGATAGCCTCTGCGGGTATCTTGTTGTCAATTGTTCTTCCGTTAAACCAATCCCCAAGCTGACCGCCGCCACCTGACGATGGGGAAATGCCTGGAGTTGGATTGCTATAAACAACGGTGAAAAGTAGGCTTCCATCGAGAGTTGTGCTAACTGGTGTCGCGTTATAATTCGGTGCTAGCGGATCTTCCTCCACCTCATTGAGGCCTTTCAATTCTGTTCCAGATGAGTCAATTTCAGGGAATGAGAATTGCTCTCTTACCAGCGGGTTAACTTCACCAGGATGATAAACTGTGTAGGTTGACTCCTGAAACGTTGCCAGATTTGAATCAGAGAATCTGAATTGTGTAAGGTCATAGTAGCCAAGACCTATATTGAAATAGTGAGTCAGAACCTTCTTGTTGTTGACGTACTCCAGAAGGGCCTCGCCAATCAAGTCAGGATACGCTCTAACTTTACCGTAGATGTCAGGGCGCTGACTGTAAAGGCGAGCAGTATTTGTCTGGCCAGTGAATTGAGTGTTCCCTGACTCTTTGCCTGCCCTGTCGTTTACGTTACCTAGCGCCCTGCGGGCCAAGATGAACGACGCCGCAGCGGCAACAACTGACACCACAAGAGACACAATTAGAGATTCAGCTTGCGGCCTTACACGGATAGTAACCGTGTCGCCATCATTAGGCTTTGCGTTGCAATCAAACTTGCGATTCTTGATGCGCTTTCCGTTTAAATTGATGGTGGTGAAATCAGGATCTAAAAGCTGTGGATGGGCTGACAGAATGTTTTCAGCCCATGTTTTTGATGCATCAAGAGGTCGGCGAATTTTCTTTAGCGGTGTGTCGATTATCAACATGTCGATAGAATTCCAGTCTGTGGCGTCTGATTATGCCTATTCTATCGCATTGCACTCTAGTATGTCTGGCGTGAAGGATTAGCTCCCCACCGCCAACAACAATGCCAACGTGGCGCGGCTCTCCAAGCTGGTCGAACGCCATAAAAACCACGCCAGCATCTTTTTTATCGCAAGGCTCCCAAGCCTCTGACTGAATCTCGCGCTCGAATCCGCCAGCAATGTCATCATCGCGGTGAGCATCAAGCTCAGTACCAAGCACATCTCGATAATAGCGCACAACCAGAGCCCAGCAGTCGATGCCTGACTCATCGTTACCTCTAACGCGATATGGCCTGCCAACCCAGTGGCTAATAAATGCTTCTTCTGTCACAAGTTTTCCAGCCCTGTCCAGTCCTCAATGGTGTAGATGCGAGCCACTGAGCGAGTCATGTTATTCAATTTTTCTACCTTGAAAGTTACGCTATCAACTGACATTGAAACGCCTTCATTGCTCAAATCCAGCTCATAGCTGAACATCGGCGCTGTCAGGTCTGAGTCTGACCAGTGAGACATAACAACCTTCACAGGCTCCTTGATTCGCATGAATGGCGGTATGCTGCGAATGGTGCGCTGTACCAAGTCACCTACAATCGGGCGGGCCATTGAGAAGCTAGCTTCTGGCTGTGACTCACCATCTATTTTCGGATATTGCACCTCTACATAGCAGGGCTGATACTCATTGCCAAGCAGGGTGATTGGGTCGTACTGGTTCGCCACAATGCGGATAGTCTCAATAGATGAGTGGCTAAACTCTATGGTGTCAAACTCCAGAACTGGAGCCTTGGTTGTCCATATGGTTGCGTTATCTGGCATTACGCCTCCGGTAGTTGCTGGTTCATTACCAAATCAAACAGGCTTCGCTGTGCGAAGAACTCTGAGTTAACCAGATCCTCATGGTCAAACCACCACTGAGGAATAGGCACTTTGCGAGCGATTGCAGTCGCTTGGTAGCTGAATACATTATGCGCCTCTTGCGTCTGCGAGAAGGTATCTGGCGTGAGCTGCAACGTGTGCAGTAGCTGCCCCCACTCCGTATCAATGAGAAGCTGAAACTGATTGCGGCCCATTGCTAGGCCGCTTGCGCTCATGTTGTAAAACCAAGTCTGGAACTGTGCGGCTTGGTCGCGGGTCATTCGCCAAGTCAGGTCATAAGTCACTGGTGCGTCATTGTTCAAGCGCTTGACGTAGCCAGGCCCTCGCAATGGCTGCACAAGCTGGAATGTCTGCGCCTGAGTGCGGCTGATGCTGATGAGCGGCTTTGGCACTTGGCTTGGGTAATCTACGATTGCCATGATGAATCCTCGTTTGTTGCTGACATTTTACCACGCATCACTGAGCCTTCCATTTCGTGGCAGTCGAGGATGCCAATGCCCTACCAACACCACCTCGCCGCTGGCTTATCTGTTTTGCCACCTCTCCGATAATCACATCAAGCTGCTTGCCATCCATTGAAGTTTTGGTCTGCACATTCTCGCCAGAGTAGTTGTGAACCTGCACGTTTTGGCTGAATCCGCCTACGCCGATTTGGTCGTTTGGAATTACCTTGCCGCCATCACCTGGAATCATGAAGTTTTTGCCGCCAGACTGGAATACCTCTGGCTTGCCACCCTCACCAACTCGGTACATCTTGCCAGCGTCAACTGGGCCGCCGAACTCGCGAGCACCGCCGTAGTTAACACCAGCAATGCCAGATGCAATCTGCCCGCCAAGGGCTACGGCTTGAGCTATGGCTGGGAAGTTTGCAGGCCAAGGCAATGCAGATGCGTTAGCAATAGCAGTTTGAAGTTGCAACGCTGCGTTAGCAATAGCAAAGCCCTTGCTGATGGCAAAAAGTGCCTTGTACGCTCCAGACTGCTCCCCGGCGAAAGCGCCAGTCAAGTCAGCCATGCCGCCAAAGAAGTCAGCTGACGCACTCAGTATCATCGAGTTTTTCGCCAGCTCAATTGCTGCTCGCTCATCTGCTGCCTGCTTGATGATGTTGTTTTTGGTGGTCTCGAACTCTTGCAGGCTGATTAGCTCAATGTTGCGATACTCCTCCAGCTTGGCAATCTTCGCCTGCTCTTCAATGTCAATCTGCTCAAGCGGAGATGCTGCATCGAATGCTTGCTGCTTTACAAAGCCTTGCGCCTCTTTTTTCTGCGCTTCAAGCCTTCCCTGCTGAGCAATCTGAGCGGTGATTTGCTTCTGGGCAAGAATCTGCTGCGCGAGTGCCTCAACCTGCTCTTTAGTTGCCTCTTTGTTTAGCTGTTGTTGTGCCGCAAGTCGTGCAGATTCAATGCTGTATCTTGACGTTGCTCCTGACGCCTCATCCGTGCCAGTCTTAAGGTTTTCAAGCTCAAGGCGAAGCTGCTCTGTTTTTAGCTTTGCATCAGCAATAGCATCTGTATTTTGCTCTCTGGCTTTAGCTGACTTCTTGGTTGCGCTTTCGGCTTCCTTGTCAGCTTTTGCTGTCTCTTTGATGTTCTTGGTGTAGTCTGGTCGATCCTTTTTCTCTTGGCCTTTTGAGGCATCTATGGTGCGCTTCTTTTCGGCATCCTGCATGTCTCGCAGCTCTTTGTTGATGCTGGCAAGTCTCTGCCTCATCAAGTCAAGTTGCTTGGTGCTTGTGGGTGAGTTTCGCTCAACCTGATTTATTGATTCTTGAAGCTTTTGCCTCTCAACCAAAAGATCATTGAATCGCTGCCTATCCTGAAGCTGCTTACTGAATGTTGCCTCAACGCCTTTCGCCAAAATATCCAAGAATTTGGCGATGTTTTGAGACGCCCCAATCTCTTTGTCAACTCGGCTTATTGCATCACCGAATGAGTTAACCAGCGCGTTGCTTGCCTGAGCAACCGTACGAGGCATCTTGGCAAATTCTTTGTTTACCGTGTCAACCTGACTGTAAATTGCATCCAACACCTTCTTGCTTGTCAGCTCGCCAGCAAGCATTTGCGCTCGCAGCTCACTGAATGGAATGCCAAGACCAGCAGCAATCTGGCGGCCAAGCTCCGGCATCTGCTCGATGATAGAGTTGAATTCTTCTGCGCGAAGTGTCCCGCCAGAAATCGCCTGCCCAAGCTGGCGCAAGGCGTTTGACATTTCTTCAGCGCTAGATCCGCCAACTACACCAATTTTTTGCAGTGTCTCAACAAGTGTTTGCACGTCACCAGAAGTTGCACCAAACTCTTTCAGAGTCGCAGTTAGACCCTCCCACAGCTTGACAGTATCGGCAACGCTTGAGCCAGTCTTGTTGGCAATGGCTACAAGGTTATCGAAATTCTGCGCGGCGGTTGCCGCGTCATCGGAAAGTCTGGTAACACGAGAGCGCAGAAGGTTGAAGCCTTCTGATAGCTTTTGCAGGGCTGCAAGTTGCTGCACACTTATTGCCGCAGCAACAGCAACACCAACTTTTGTTAGTGCAGTAGATAGCTTTCCAGATGTGGCAGCTGCGCTATTCATTTTGTTTTCCAAGCTAACCATCTGCTTTTCGGCTCGCTTGGTGTCAGTTATCATCCTTGCTGTATCGACATCAACGGTATAAATCAACTCGCCTGCGCTAGTAGCCATTATTTAGCCCCTTTCTTTTTCTCAATGTCGCGCATGAGCGCCATGTAGGTTTCTTTGTTCATTATGTCGCGATCTGGTTTCTTCGCGTCAGGATATGCTTGGTCTATCAGGCGCTGGAATCTGGTCATTGTGAGTTGTTCAGCCTCGACAAGTGGCAGCTTTAACGCTGTGCGGGCCAAGTCAATAAACTCTGCCGGATTCCACTCTGGAACATAGTCACCACCGCCATCTGATTTTTTGGTGCCAATCATGCCGTGCTTCAGCAGTGACCTAGCCAGCGCGATGATGTTTTCAGTTGGCATCTTGCCGACTTGGTAGAGAATTTTGGTGCCGTGGTAGTTTGGCGCGAATCCACCAAGCAGCTTAACCAATCCACCATCATCATCACCCTCATAGCACGAATACAGGATGTGAAGCGCAGCCTGAAGCACTGACTTGTGCGCAAGCTCCAACAATCGCGGCATAAACGCGCTAGGGCACTCTCGCAGCATTCCGTCATACGATGCGCCATATAGGTCACCGAAGATGCTCACAATCTCGCTAGGCGAGCCTATGCGTGACAGGTTTTTGAAGCTGGGGCGGAACACCCATTCCGTGACTTCTCCGGTGGCAGTGTCTATGTGCTCCACCATGCAATCGCCAGACGTTGTATCGATCATGAATCCTCCTGTGATTGCATGATTTTACCACGTTGGCGTTACTTGCCGTGTCGATGAAAATTACTCGCTGGAAATGAAAAAGCCCACGTGAGATTCTAATTACGCTGAACGGTCAGCAACGCAAAGGAATCAAACATGGGCAATATGATTGTAGACAATTCACCAATCCGCATCAACCACGAGGGGATGTATTCGCTTAACGACCTACACAAGGTTGCCATTGCTGCTGGTAAGGCTACAGATAGTCACGCCCCAAGTCAGTTTTTGCGCAACGACAGCGTTAAGTCGTTCATATCGGCACTAGAGAGCGATGTGCAAAATTGCACATCGGTAAAAACGTCCAAAGGCGGTAAAAACCAAGGCACATACGCCGTAGAACTTGTTGCCATGAAATACGCCGGATGGATTGATCCATCCTATGAGGTTCAGGTCTATCAGGCTGTGCAGGCGCTTAAACGTGGTGAGATTGATAAGGCTGTGGAGATGTCAGGCAGTAAAGCTGCCAGACGCTCGCTAGATGACATGCGTCACGCCAAAGCGGTGGAGATGCAACTTGCAAACGTTGAGCGCTTCCGTCAGCTATTCCCCAACCTTGGCGAGCGTGCCAATCAGGCGTTTGCCGCCGCGCTTCTAAACCCGGTAATCGGCATGGACGCAATTCCGCTACCGCGCATCGAAGATAAGTTTTACACAACCACGGAGCTTGCTGATGAGTTTGAAACTACTAGCGCGATGCTTGGTAGGCTGGCAAACCAGAATAATATGAAGCTGCCAGAGCATGGGGAGTATCGACTAAGCAAGTCGCAGCACAGCGACAAACAGGTAGAGCAATGGTACTGGAATGAGAGTGGCAGGGTTGCAATGAGGCATATCATTGAGATGAAAAGAGTCTAAAACAAAGGGGCATAAAGCCCCTTTTTTTAAGGAGTCGTATCCTTAAGTTCGTTCATAACATTCATCTCCAGGCTATACGTCGAGCCCCCATCATACGGTTCGCCTCGCTCAAAACTAGTCACCATGCCAAACAAGTACCGAGTGGTAAGCTGGGGGTGCTCGAACTTAAGCCAAATGAATGGCTGCCCGCCCTGCGCTGTTGCATCAGGGAAAACAATGGCATCCTCAAGAGCATCCATGTTTGCTGATGCGTCTAGCAAATAAATTCCGTCTACAGATAGAGTGTTCTCCTTGAACGTTACAAGGTACTCTTTGTTGAATTGCGGACTATCCGACGAAGTTACATCGGCAGTGTCCCACTGGGCATTTTTTGTTTTCCCGCGAGTTCCACCAATGTGTAGGAAAGTGCGAGCCTTTACGGTGGCGAGAGCCTCACCGCCATCACTAGGTTTGCACACGCTAAAACTAAGGAGTCGATCACGACCCGTGTAGGCGGTTGACATTTGTTAACCCTCTTTGTTTGCCAATATTCGTAAATTGATTTGGCAGTATGGCCTGCCGT
>OERT01000066.1_pt1 | contig 25377 bp, 24 predicted proteins | sample 1540111 | NCBI WGS metagenome assembly OERT01 (sample SAMEA3891235, study PRJEB23780) | metagenome | biome: terrestrial biome; feature: animal house; material: water of meat washing | place: Italy | collected 2015-05-12
GTCAGGCTCACACCTTCTGCATGCTCTTCGGTTTCACCGCCATGTTCTTCTCCGCTTTCTTCCTCTGCATGTTCATCTGATGTTTCCGATTTATTCTTACCAGTTAAGATCAAAAAAATACTGAGGAGTACGGTAGCGCCGATAACCAAACTAATCAGTAGAGGTTGAGAGATTTTTCCGCTCTGTTTTTTTAAGCTGTTTTTAAGATCGAACATGTTAATTTCCCCCACCAATGACAGGCATGGCCTGTATGTCTTGCCATAAGTTTTGATTGATTTGTGCAATAGCATCTTTCGACATGACTTCACTTGGGCTAATGCCTAAGCTCAAACTTTCTGCTTCAATGGCCTTTTGCCAGCCATCCCGTAACAACTGGACTTTACGCAGACGGATGTCTTGTAATTGAAGCGTGGCTTGCTGAACATCGGTTAAAGCAAACTTGCCTGCCAAGAAACCTTGTAGCGTCTTACTTTGAACTTGAGTCGCCAAAGGAATTTGAGTCTCGTCAACGACTTTGAATTGAAGCTCTAAACCCTGCAACTCGGTTAAGATCGTGCCTATTTGCAGCGCATTTTGCTTTAGATAAAAGTCTTTCTGACGCTCTAATAAGTTCATTTTTTCTTGCGCGATTTTTATGCCATTTTGCTGACGATCGAAAATATTAAGCGGTACACTAACTCCGACTACTAATTGATTTTGTGTGGAGTTTTCCAAGGATTGGGTGCGGTTGACACCTAGGTTTAAAGTGGGGTTAGGACGTGCCTTTGCCCTTAGTTGATCAACCGTTGCTTGAGACTCTAATACCAGTAAAGCTCGATATTTCTCAACGTAGTTTTCCGCTAAATATTCTTGAACCTGTTCATGAGTCGATTTTGGCCAGAGCTTTTGTGAAGAGAGGTTTACCTGCAATGACTTATCAGAGGTTCCCCATAAATTTGATAATTGTTGGGTTGCCACTTGTACCTGTAAGTCTGCCTGTCTAAAAAGACGGATATTTTCAGCATGACTTAAACGTGCGCGATTCACATCTACTTGCGCGATACCGCCCGCAGTAAAGCGCTTCTCGATCGCTTTAAGGTTTTCTTGGCTCACCCGAAGTTGTTCATTGACAATGTTTCTTTCAAGTTCAGCAATGGCCAGTTGTGACCATACATATTTCACCGCAAGCTCAATTTGCGCTTGATAAATCTTCTGCTTCAGTGCTGTTTTATCTGTAGAGAGACTGGCTAATTTTTGGTTTGCTTTTCGCTCACCAAAAATATCCAAGGGTTGTGATATGCCAATGGCAAGCTCTTTTTCATTATTTGAACCAAAGCCCGTTTGTTCAACTGACAATTCAGGATTTTTAAACAGCTTACTTTGCTGAAGATTCGTGGCATTAATGCTGTTTTGCGTTTCCCAGAAATTTTGGGACGCTTGATATTGGTTAACCTGCTCAATAGCTTGCTGCAGCGTTAAATCTTGAGTACTGGCGACTACGGAAGTACTGATGCTGATCATTGCAGATAGCAAGATACCTGTACGGAATGCTGACCAGGATAAATTCAGGATGGAGGTATCCTGATGTAATTTGTTTTTTGACATGAAAATGCCCCACGCATAATGAAATTAGGAGTGGTGGGCTTTTATAAGACTACCCCACCAATAGTAGGGGCAAATCGGGAGGCGGGGTTAATTGATCCAGATAAGGGGGTTTATAAAAAGTTATTCCCAAATAAGTTGGGGTAATGCCGGTCTCAAAATCAGCTTTAAGCTTCAGATCATCGGGTGGGTCAATCTGAATCACGATTGTATTTGAGAAATGACTGCACTTTTCGTTAAAACAAACCTTCTGACAATAGTCATAGATTTCTTTATAGTTTTCTAGGGAATAAAGTGCTTGACGAGGACTATCACTCTTTTCGTCTAAATCGATTGGATTAGAGAGTATTGAATTGGGTATGTTTGGCATTTCATGCAGACACGCAGCCTCTGCCACACTCCAAATATTCTGGAATGTGAATAAGAGTACCAATATCTGGATTAGAAATGTTTTTCTCTTCATACACAAATCTGTATTTAAAACACCAATAAGAAGCTGTCCAGATCTATCAAAGATCTGATCACAGAATTTGAGTAACCTTAAACTTTTTGCAGCCTTAAGTAAAGATATACAGAGTTTTTGAAAAAAGCATAGGTCTAGATAATCAAGCTAGATTTTTTAAAACTCCACATTGGTCAATTGTACATAAACCATCACAAGTACCTCTTAAATCAGATAGTTGTTCAATAAGCTTTTGTTGCTTGATTATATTTTCTCTGATAGCACTGACATGTAAGTCAATTAATTCATTCACATCTGAACAATTTTTCTCAGGTTTGTCTTTATAGGTAAGTAATTGACGAATTTCATTCAAACTCATATTTAAAGTTCGGCAATTCAAAATAAATTTAATTCGCTCAACATAGCCTACATCGTAAAGGCGGTAATTTCCTTCCGTTCTTTCCGGTTCCGGAATTAAACCTTCCTTTTCATAAAACCTAATTGTTAATACTGAACATGAGGTTTTTTTAGAGAGTTCACCAATTTTTAAATGCATTGAGTTAGTATTTCCAAAGATTCTTGACTCTATAGTAACTATAGGGATTCTAATATTCAAAGTTTATAATTTTTTTAATGGGTATAATTATGAGTGGTTGTGGATGTAGTAAAGAAACACCATGCGAAGATAAGAAATCTCAACAAGAAAATCATCCATCAATTGCAGAAGCAAACAATTCAAAGAATTGTGATAATACGCTTAGCTGTTGTGGTGAAGAGGAAGAAAAAAAATCTTCATCTCCTTGCTGTAACACTTCAAACAGTTGTGAAGATACCGCTCAATCCTGTTATGGTTCTGATCCCAAAGAAAATTTAAGCACTGAAGACGTTTTAAAAGATTCGCACTACATGAGTGAATACTTAGTTCCCAAAATGGATTGTTCTGCGGAAGAACAGATGGTTCGTATGGCGCTATCTTCAATTGATGGTGTTCAAAAACTCATCTTTGATTTACCTAACCGTTCTTTAAAGGTTCTACATAATCAAAAAGATGAAAATATAACCACCAAACTTGAAGCTTTGGGTTTTGGTGCAAAGCTTGTGAAGACTGAAACTTATATAAGCAATCAACAGGCTAAGCAAACAAGTACCTACACCATTCCTAAAATGGATTGCTCTGCTGAAGAGCAAATGGTCCGTATGGCTCTTGCAGATATTGAAGCAGTTAAAGGTCTTACTTTTGATCTTCCCAATCGAAAACTGAAAGTCTTCCATAATGAAGGGATTCAGCAAATTACGGCTAAACTCGAAGGACTGGGTTTTGGGGCGAAACTTGATGAAACACAGCTTTCTTCAGGCGATATACCTAATGAACCTGATCCTGTGAGACAAGCTAAAGTACTTAAACTGTTATTAGGTATTAATGCTCTACTTTTCTTTATAGAATTCATCAGCGGTATTATTGCTGCGTCTACAGGATTGATTGCTGATTCTCTAGATATGTTTGCCGATGCAGCCGTTTATGGTATTGCGCTATATGCCGTCGGAAAAGCTGCGAAATATCAAATAAAAGCAGCCCATTTCGCAGGTTGGATTCAGTTATTACTTGCTGTTATCGTGATTGTTGATGTCATTAGACGATTCATGTTTGGAAGCGAGCCAGAATCAACGCTCATGATTGTTATTGGCCTGCTCGCACTTATAGCTAACGTGACATGCTTATATCTTATTTCTGGTCATCGAGAAGATGGCGCACATATGAAAGCCAGTTGGATTTTCTCGGCGAATGACGTTGTCGTAAATATGGGCGTTATATTTGCCGGTGTACTCGTGGCGTGGACGGGATCAGCTTACCCAGACTTAATCATTGGCATCCTGGTTTCTTTATTCGTGCTTAATGGTGCTCGAAAGATTTTGGCTTTGAAGTAAGAGTATCGAAAATGAATCTATTTCAAGTTAAACAAAATCAGATCGTCAAAATTAGAGATCTCAAAAAAGGTAATCAATACAGTCATACCACTGATCCCGTATTGGAACGGCTCCAACTATTAGGTTTTAGAGAGGGTGAAACTCTACAAGTACTCGCTAAAGGTGTTTTTGGCGGAGATCCTGTTTTAGTTCAAATTGAAACTTCAAGATTCGCATTAAGAAAGAATGAAGCTGAAAGAATTTTTGTAGAGTTAGTATCCAATGAAGATTAAGAACATTGCATTAGTCGGTAATCCAAATTGCGGAAAAACCTCTTTATTTAATACGCTTACTGGTACGCGACAAAAAGTTGCCAACTATGCTGGGGTTACCGTAGAAAGAAAAGAAGGTTCTTTTAACTTACCTTCTGGTGATGCAATACGAGTATTGGACTTACCCGGAACTTACAGTTTAAAACCTAGTAGTTTAGATGAAGAAGTCACCAGGGCAGTTTGTTTGGGCGAGCTAAAAGGTGAAATTCTACCCGATATTTTTATATGCGTTGTAGATGCCACAAATTTAAGCTTACATTTGAGCTTGGTTCTCGAAGTTCGTGCTCTAAATCGCCCTATGATTCTTGTATTAAATATGATGGATGAGGTCAAAAAGCGTGGTATTTCCATTGATAAGGATAAACTGTCTCAACTGTTAGGTATCCCTGTAGTTGAAGCTGTCGCAGTTAAAACAAAAGGAATTCAAGATTTAATTAATCAATTAGATCAAAAAAATCTTTTTATTACTCCTTATCATTCTGAATTAAGTCATTTTGAACAGGTCAAACAAATCACCAAACAAGTTATTTTAAATAATGACAGTGGTGATAAAAGAACCGCATTTCTAGATAAAATTTTTCTACATCCTGTATTGGGTTTAGTAATCTTAACTTTAACCATGTTTGTGATGTTCCAGGCGGTATTTATATGGGCAACGCCTTTTATTGAATTCATTGAAAATTTTGTCGCATGGCTCAGTGATTTTATTGGACCACTAATCCAACATCCTCTATTAAAAAGCTTGGTAGTCGATGGGGTAATTGCTGGCACAGGTAGCGTGCTTGCATATATGCCTCAGATTTTGATTTTATTCTTCTTCATTTTAATGCTTGAAGAGTCAGGCTATTTACCCCGGGCAGCATTTCTTTTAGATAAATTAATGTCTAAAGCCGGGCTTAGCGGCCGTTCATTTATTCCTCTGCTATCCAGTTTTGCTTGTGCGATTCCCGGAATTATGGCAACCAGAAGTATCAGCTCTGAACGGGACCGATTAGCAACAATTATGATTGCACCCTTGATGACCTGTTCAGCAAGATTGCCAGTATATGCTTTATTGATCGCGGCATTTATTCCGAACCAATTAATCTACGGCTGGTTAAGTCTGCAAGGATTAGTCCTTTTTGGTCTTTATATGTCGGGAATAGTCTCAGCGTTATTAGTTTCAGTGTTTCTGAAATTGGTTCGAAAAGATAAAACTGAAAGTATTTTTATTTTTGAACTTCCCACATACCGAATTCCAGATATTAGAAATATTGCATTAGGCTTATATGATAGGGCAACTATTTTCTTAAAACGAGTTGGTGGCATTATCGTCGCACTGTCTATCTTGTTATGGGTGCTAGTCACGTTCCCTCAACCACCAGATAATGCAAGCATGCCGGCCATTAACTATAGTTTAGCTGGTCAGTTAGGACATTTAATTCATCCTATATTTGCGCCTATTGGGTTTACATGGGAAATATGTATTGCACTCATTCCTGCTATGGCAGCAAGGGAAGTTGTAATTGCTGCTCTTGGGGTGATTTATGCGATGTCAGGTGATGAAGATACAGTAACTCAAAGTCTGTTAAGTCAAATTTCAGGCCCGGATGGATGGGGGTTAGCCACAGGTTTATCATTATTGGTATGGTTTATTTTTGCTCCCCATTGTCTTGCTACGTTAGCAACAATTAGACGAGAAACTGGCAGCTGGAAACAGCCCATCATTATGGCAACTTATTTGTTTGCATTAGCCTACATCTTTTCATTCATCACATATCAAGTTGCGAGTAATTTTTAATTAGCAAATGAATAAAAGAGGGGAGCTAGCTCCCTTATTTTATTGAAATACTCACTATAAATGAAGCGCTTTTACAAGAAAAACTGTATAGATATCAATAATATTAAACAGCTTCCTAAGAAAACTTCTAATTTAATTATAAATTATGAAAGAGTTCCCTCTTTTTAGTGCAATTCATGAAATTAGGTTTAAATATCAAAAATTATGGCTTAATGAATAGCATGATCTTGTAGACACTTTTAGTGAAATAATAATCAAAATATTGGAATGCTCCCAGTAGCCTAGACACAAAACCGATTCTAAAATTCTTATACTCGATATGGATAATTATTCTGAAAATTTTTTAGTATTAATTTCTTGTAGATAAGTGAAGATCTCATCTACTGTAGCTCTCGCTGTTCTAGAAACGCCAATTAATGTTGCAGATGCCATACCTGTCCAATCTCCATATCCAACTAACCACAAGTTAGGTAACTTAATAGACCTTCCATTTTGAACTTCTACAAAGTTATCTCGCTCTACTATATCTATACTTTTTAGATGATTTAATGAAGCCTTAAATCCAGTACACCAAATAATCACATCAATTTTCTCTTTTTTTCCATCTGGCCAAATAACTGCATCTGTAGCTAAAGATTGAAAAGGTGGACGGCTATGTAAGACTCCTCTATTCCTTGCCTCTTTGACACTATCGATCATCACAATATCACCTAGGCCACCTATTGGCTGGTCAACTTTTCTTCCTTCTTGTTGTGCTTTTAAGCGTTCCGTCGCTCTTAAAAACAGTACACGACCGTCCACATCATCGGATAAAAATTGAGGTGGAGTTTTCGTGACCCAAATGGTTTCAGCAACTTGTGAAACCTCAGCGAGTATTTGCGCGCCCGAATTCCCCCCACCCACCACGATGACTTTCTTATCTTTAAATGGATCTGCATTCAGGTAATGGGCTGAATGTAACTGCGTGCCTTGAAAGTTTTCCTGTCCCGGATAATCAGGAATAAACGGCTGGCGCCATGTCCCTGTTGCACTGACCACCACCTTGGCTCGCCAAAACTTTTCTCCAGCATATACGTCTAAATACTTTCCCTTCGATTCCACACGATCGACATGTACTGGACGAACAATCGAAAATTGATATCTCTGTTCATAAGCCGATAAATACTGGATCACCTCATTTCGTGTTGGATAGGTCTGTTCAGTGATGGGCATCATCCAACCGGATAGAGAACTCCAGGTATTAGGAGAAAAAAGACGCAATGACTCCCAGGTATGCAGCCAGGCACCCCCCGCTTGATTTTGCTCATCCAATATAATGAATGGGATTTTCTTGCGCTTTAAAAAATAAGCGGTAGATAAAGCGGCCTGCCCACCACCGATAATGATCACATCAGTTTCAGTCTGTTTCTGGTTCAAAGCCTTCACCTTTTCCTTATTTATCTCTGACTTCTTTAATGTAAAAACCCAATCATGAAGACTGGGTTTTTACAATATTCATTGTACCTTTAACAGCACTTCATCGGTACAGCATAAAAGTGTTACTGACCTGGCAATGAGGCGCAGTATTTAATACCATCCAGCATTTATAAACTGCGCTGATTTACACGCTTGGACAACTCTTCAGCCGATTCCTTGCGTTCAGAATAACGATCAGTCAGGTATTTGCTTTGACCACGAGTCAGTAGAGTGAACTTAAATAACTCTTCCATGACATCCACAATCCGGTCATAGAAAGCTGAAGGCTTCATTCGTCCATCTTCTTCGAATTCCAAGAAAGCTTTCGGAATTGAAGACTGATTTGGAATGGTGATCATCCGCATCCACCGCCCCAAAATACGCATCTGGTTCAGGCTGTTAAATGACTGTGATCCACCACTGACTTGCATCAAGGCAAGGGTTTTACCTTGGGTAGCACGGATTGCTCCTCCTGCAAGTGGAATCCAGTCTATTTGTGATTTAAAAATGGAACTCATAGAACCATGACGTTCAGGTGAACACCAGACCATACCTTCAGACCATGCAAGAAGCTCATGCAGTTCTTTTACTTTTGGATGCTCAGTATCCGCATCTTCTGGCAAAGGAAGGCCCCACAAGTGATAGATACAGATAAAGCACACATATGGAGGTGCTTTGTCACGGTTAAAATGGGAAAGAAAATGTCCACCAGATCTTGAGCACAGGCAGATTAAGTATAAAAATAACGTGATCGAATGTAATCATGGCAAGCTAAAGCGGATCATTAGGGCCACTTTAGGATTCAAATCGATGAAGACGGCTATGCCACATGCATCTATTCAGATGGCATTAAACACCGATGATGTACAGACGAAGTAGTAGCAGCCGATCCTACTAAAAGAATAGCAAACGATAAAAACAGCGATAAGCATGTTTTTAACCACTGCATAAAAATAGACCAAAAATTAAGCTTTTTTAGTTTTACAGATTCGAAAATAAATAGTAATAATTCATGAATAGTAGCCGAAGCTACCATTCATGAATCCAAATCATACTATTTTAAAAAACTAATTCGATGCCTGCACCATATTTCCATCCCTTTTCAGACTCTGTTGCCTCTTGCATAGAAGTGGCTTTCTGTCCTTTTTCATATTGGTAAGCAACATCAATGAAAGGTTTAATTCGCTTAGTAATCTCATATCGGGTTTTGATACCAGTTTTTAGTTCTGATAAACCTGATTTTGCAGCATAGTTAGAATCATCGCTAAATATTACATCTGCTTCGATATAAGGTTGAGTAATAAGTTTCTGAGTTAAAAGCAAATCACGTTCTAATTCAAAACTTGCTCCCCAAAAATTATTCTCACCGCCATAAAGATATGCTTGTGTTTCAAAGAAATAAGGAGCTAGACCTAATATACCAATAACCCCATCCACTCGATCGCTGCTGCTGTTATTTTTATCTTCACTATATCTTACCCCAGCTTGTACATCCCAAAATGGGGCTACGTTACGGCTATAAAGTGCTGATACAGCATATTTTGGATCATTACTTTCTGACTTTTCCGAATTGGCTTCAATAAATAGACGATTTTCATCTGTTCCAATCAAAGTTTCAAGCTTTGTTCCTAGGTTGCCCTTACCGTCTTCATCAACCATCCATGCATTTTCAAGTCTTGTTACTTGATAAATTTGTCCGCCATGTTCTTTAAGATGATCATCATGAGATGGGGCTGATCTCTTTCTTGCGGTCAGAATAATATTATCTCCCCCATTTGCATTTTCCATTGAATAATATTCTGGATACAATTCTTGGGGGCTATATCTTAAGCCACCAGACTCCTGTAATAAGACTCTCATACCATTTGTAATATTACTTTCTTGTTCCGAAGTGCTGCTATTAGCAAAAGTTAAGTTTGATATACTTATTAATGCAATTGATAAGACTGTTTTTGAGAAGAAATTCTTAGTGATTTGCATGTGGATTTACTCCCTTCTCATTTACTTGGGACTGAGGAACAGTCTTTGTAGAATTACCATCTTCCACTTGAGCTACAATGAGTTTATTCATCATTCCTGCACTCATATGGTAAAGCAGGTGACAATGAATAGCCCACTCACCTAACTCATCAGCTGTGAGTAGAGTGGTTATCGTTTTCCCAGGTGGAACAATTACCGTATGTTTGTTTGGCATATTGCTTGGATCCTGACCATTCTCAAGCTGCATAAACATGCCATGTAAGTGCATTGGGTGAGCCATCATACTGTCATTGACAAATTTTAAGCGAATACGTTCACCATACTTCACCACTAGTGGGTCGGCTTCATTAAATTTTTTACCATTTATTGTCCAAATATAACGCTCCATGTTTCCACCAAGACGGATCTCTATTTCACGTTCAGCTGCACGAGTGTCTTTTTGAGGATCTAACGATTGCAAATCACTATATTGCAATGCTTTATTACCTTCAGGTGTTGAAGCATTTGCCCATCCAAATACGGTATTATCATTCTTGTCTGAAGCCGCCTTAACAGTAGCGCTATTCATCGGCATATCATGATCCATACCTTTCATAGAAGACATATCGTGATTCATGCCTTTCATAGAAGACATATCATGATTCATATCTTTCATTGAAGACATATCATGATCCATACCTTTCATAGAAGACATATCATGATTCATTCCCATATCTTCCATAGTCAATAAAGAACGAGGACGAGGCTTAGGCATCTCAATTTGTTTGACTGCTGGGCTGCTTTCTTCATGTAATGTTCCCACTGAAAAACCGGTACGATCAATAGATTCAGCTTCAATTTGGTAATGTGCTTGTTTTGGTTCCACAATTACGTCATAAGTTTCAGCAGTACCAATACGGAACTCATCTACAGGAACGGGCTTTACAGGTTGACCATCAGCACTGACTACAGTCATTTTTAGGTTTGGAATGCGTACATCAAAGAATGACATAGCGGAAGCATTAATAAAACGAAGGCGAACTTTTTCACCAGCTTTGAAGTTACCCGTCCAATTTTGCTGAGGTGTCTTGCCATTCATTAAAAATGTATAACCAGTCACATCGGACATATCTGTTTTCAGCATTCGCATCTGATTCCACATAGAACGGTCTTGCCAAGTCGCTTTTAGCCCATCACGTTTAACTTGTTTTAATACATCGAATACTGTTTCGCGGCGGTTCTGATAGTAGTCTGCTTCTTTTTTAATATTTTTCATAATTTGATCACTTGTCGAATTATGAAAATCAGAAAGCAAAACAACGTAATCTTTATCGGTTTTTTCAGCAGCTGTTAGTGGAGTTTTATCTTTAGGATAAATAACAAAAGCACCATATAAACCGTCTTGTTCTTGTCCTTTACTATGTGAATGATACCAATAAGTACCATTTTGGCGGACTTTAAACTTATATTCATAAGTTTTATTAGGGGCAATGCCATTAAATTTGTTAAATCCAGGTACACCATCCATAATTCCAGGTAATAATAAGCCATGCCAATGGATTGAAGAGTCCTGATTTTTTAACTTATTGTGAACACGGATAACGGCCTCATCACCTTCTTCAAATTCAAGAAGTGGTGCAACGAATTTACCATTTACAGTAATTCTCTCAACTGGTTTTCCTGTGATATTTACAGTTTGTTCAGCGATTGTTAAATCATATTCTTTAACTGCCGCCATTACCCAAGTTGATGAAAATAAACCAACTCCAATTAAGAGTATATGACTTAACTTTTTTGACATTCTATCTCACCTTTAGAAAGGTCAAGATTGAAGTAATAAAGCAAATATTTAGTATAAACTTTAATACTTCTTTCTCGCTATTTATAAAATTATTTATTGCTACTAGGCATATTCATCTTTGAATGATCCATTTTAGAATGGTCCATATTCATCATAGAATGATCCATTTTTGACATGTCAGATGAGTTAGGAGACTGATGTTGACTATGATCTTGCTGAGTCTTGTCATCTTTTTCCATTTTACAAGGTTTTGTACAAGGTTCCTGTGCTTTTACCGTTTTAGTGGCACTTGAGGTTGATACATCTTTTGCCCAAGATTGAGTACCAGCAATTAAAGTTCCAGCACACATTAAAATTGTTAGACTACGACGCACTACAGTTTTCATAAGTTTCTCTAAAAGTTAATTTCTTGCTACTACAATAAAGTGAAGCACTGAACATCTAAGTGACTTGAAAATGACATTTTTGTAATCTATCTCGATCAGATGTTTTATAACGTTATTATAGTTTTAATGAATGACTTAGGATTCGGAAATGAGAATACTATTAGTTGAAGATGAACAAAAAACTGGTGATTATCTCAAGCAAGGTTTATCCGAAGCTGGCTATATTACGGACTGGGTTACAGATGGGTTAACGGGTAAACATCAAGCTCTTTCTGAAGAGTATGACTTAATTATTTTAGACGTGATGTTACCTGGACTAAATGGTTGGAATATTATCAATGATATTCGTAGCAGCGGTAAAACAATGCCCATTCTTTTTCTTACCGCCCGAGATCAAATCGAAGATCGAGTAAAAGGATTAGAGCTAGGCGCTGATGATTATTTAGTTAAGCCTTTTGCTTTTGCAGAGCTTCTAGCTCGAATAAAAACGCTCCTTAGACGAGGGCAACAAAGAGAAGATAATAATATTATTAAGATTGCTGATTTAGAACTTGATTTGAGAAAACGTCGGGTAACACGAGCAGGTCAACGCATTGATCTGACGGCTAAAGAATTTGCGCTTATGGAGCTTTTTATGCGTAGAAGAGGTGAAATTCTACCAAGAGCACTTATTGCATCTCAAATTTGGGATATGAACTTTGATAGTGATACGAATGTCGTTGAAGTCGCTATTAAACGATTAAGAAGTAAAGTTGACAGTAACTTTACTCCCAAATTAATTCAGAATATTCGAGGAATGGGGTATGTATTAGAGGTAGAGGATGAATAATAAATTATTCAAATCTATCAGTTTTCGTATTGGTATTATTTTCTCATTATCGACTATATGCATTCTCATTATGATGGGGTTTTTCATCCATAAATTAGTGATGCATCATTTTGAAACGCAAGATCGTACCCAATTAGAAGGTAAAATCCAGCTTATTCAGAATCTTCTCCAACAGCATCCTAAAAATTCTCCAGAACTTGATCTATATTTGAAAGATGCTTTAGTTGGACACCATGATCTTATGGTTCAAATAGAACGACCGACAGGTAAAGTTTTATTTAGTTCAGCACCTTCAACAATTAATACTCAACACTTAACCAAGTCTGCAAATAACTCTTGGATTAAATGGCAAGTTCAAAATAAGACCTATCGTGGCATGATCTACAACACGGATATAAACAAAAATACTGAAATACAATCTGTACGCATTATTGTGGGGATCGATACATCTGAACATCTACATTTTTTAAATGATTTTAAGCGTCAACTTTTTTACATTGGTTTAGCCGGTACGATTTGTTTAATGTTTTTAGGCTGGTTTGCAACCTGGAGAGGTTTAAGACCCGTGCAAAAAATGGCTAAGGTCGCAGAAGGCATTTCTGCCCAACATCTTTCAGAACGTTTAGAAGTTGAGCACACACCAACAGAACTAAAATCATTAGCAATTGCCTTCAATGATATGCTCGACAGACTAGAATCAGCTTTAGAAAGGCTTTCCGATTTTTCATCTGATTTAGCGCATGAAATTAGAACACCGATTAATAACTTAATGACTCAAACTCAAGTATGTCTTGCCCGTAAACGAGATACCAGTACCTATCAAGAAGTACTATTTTCTAATTTAGAAGAATTAGAACGTTTGGCTCGAATGGTATCCGATATGCTTTTCTTGGCAAAAGCAGAACATGGCTTAAATTTACAGAACTTACAGAATATTGACCTCATTAAAGAAGTTACCGCTTTATTTGATTTCTATGACGCTCTAGCTGCCGAAAAAAATATGACACTTCAACAAACAGGATCTGGCAATGTAAAAGGTGATCCTGCTATGTTACGTCGCGCACTCAGCAACCTATTGTCTAATGCAGTTAAATATGGAAACAAGAATTCTACAATACAGATAAAACTTCAACAGAATTTAGATAACACAATATTTTCAATTGAAAATGAAGGCCCTGAACTCTCTCCTGAACAACTATCCAGATTATTTGATCGTTTTTATCGAACAGATGCGTCTAGACAAAGAACAGAAGAAGGAACCGGCTTAGGGCTCGCGATAACAAAATCTATTCTTGATATGCTTGGGGCGACCATCCAGGCTGAATCCCTCAATGGTCGAATCATTTTTACCATTGTTTTTCAAAGTGAATCCATGCAAGGGGAATCATTTTAACTCATTTTTTGAACATCTTCCATTTACCCGAGTTGACCTTACATAAAGCTCAAACTGAGAGCCAGAGCTACGCCAGCACCTATCATGGCAATTGTGTAGCCAAATATGATAGCTCGGCCAAACTGTGCCCCCCCTGTCATCCATGCAATTGTCGCTTTGCTTAACATGTTGCTCAGTGTGGCCAGCCCTAGCGCGACAGCAGCCACATTTGTTGTTAAGCCTTCAGTACTATGCAGGCGGGCAAGTGAGACTAAAATAGCATCTACGTCTGCTAGCCCAGAAATAGTCGATAATACGAAGATGCCGCTGGTGCCCAACCATTGTTTTGCTGCCGGGACCAAGACTGCCATGACAGCCAGGAAAGCAGCGAAGCTGAATGCTGTCCCAAGATCAAAAGGAGCCATTGCTTCTATTGTTCGATCGTTGTTTTCAGCGCTGGTAATTTGGCGTTGTCTCCACAATGCCATACCCAGCAGAAGGATTCCCGCAATCATCATTGCACCACCAAAAGTGCTTAGCAATGCTGGCTCAATGACGCCTATCAGCACAACCATACGAAAAAACATGATGCCACAGGCAGCCAATGTTCCAGAAATAGCAGCACTGACCATGACGGGGTGCTGGCGTGTATAGCGTGCCAGTGCGACAGTTGCAGCTGTAGAAGATGCCAAACCACCCAATAGACCTGTCCAGAGTATGCCTCTTTCTGAACCGGTAAGCCGCATGGCAAAATGACCTGCCAGAGAGAGTCCGGCAATCAGGATCACTGCCCACCATAACTGGTAAGGATTTAATGCAGCAAAAGGTCCCAGACCCGTATTGGGTAAGTAGGGTAATATAACGACAGAAAGTACCAGCAACTGCAGGGATGCGGTTAATTCACGATGCTCTATCAAGCGTAGCCAACCGTGTAAGGTTGGCTTGAGATCCAAAAATACAGCGACGATTACAGCCGCGGTTAATGCTAAAGTAACATTACCATGGGATGCATATGCACCTAAAACTAATGTCAACAGCATCGCGATCGTCGTGGTAGCGCTTAGATTACCGGAAATTTTTGCGGTACGAGCATAGGACACTGTTAGTAATAAGGAAAGCCCTAATACGGCCGCAACTAGCGGCCAAGCTCCGAAGTTTGGTTGTAAATGACCGAGCACTCCTCCGAGCAATCCTGTCAATGTGAAGGTACGTAGGCCTGCTACTCGGCTGCCCTCGGGCAATTCACGATCGTGCCATCCTCGTTCTAAACCAATGAGCAGGCCGATGGCGAGTGCTGCAACCAGCCCTGATACATCTGGTGGAAGAAAGGAACTCTCTATCATAACTTTTTATTTCGCAGGCGAAGGGCATTCGTGATGACTGAAGCTGAACTCAAACTCATAGCCAAGGCGGCAATCATCGGTGACAACAACCAACCGGTAAATGGATAGAGTACGCCAGCCGCGATAGGGATACCCAAAGCATTGTAAAGGAAAGCAAACATGAGGTTCTGTTTCATGTTGCCGACAGTAGCTTCCGAAAGTGAACGGGCAACCGCGATACCGCGTAAATCCCCCTTGACCAGCGTAACTTGAGCACTATTCATTGCGACATCAGTTCCGGTCCCCATAGCGATACCGACATCAGCTTTAGCCAAGGCTGGTGCATCATTGATGCCATCACCAGCCATAGCCACGATGCGACCTTCCTTCTGCAATTTGCTGACCAGTTCTAGTTTATCTGCGGGTTTGACTTCGCCATGTACCTCATCAATGCCTAGACGTGCTGCGACTGAACGGGCAGTGGTGAGACCATCTCCTGTTGCCATCACGATACGTAGTCCAGCTTCCTTCAGGGTGGCAAGTGCTTCAGGGGTACTTTTTTTGATGGGATCGGATACTGCAAGCAGGCCGGCCAATTCACCATTCATGGCTAGATGCATCACACTTGCACCTTCTGAACGCAGCTCTTCGGCTTGCGGAATCAGAGATTGTACCGAGATACCTAATTGCTCCATCAGTGCTGTGTTGCCCAAAGCTAACTGACGATCGCCCACTTGACCTCGAACACCAATCCCTGAGCCTGATTCAAAATTATCTGGTGTTTCAAGAGACAGGCCACGTTCGTGTGCTGCGTTTACAATCGCTTCGGCTAGCGGGTGTTCACTGCCTTGATCAAGACTGGCGGCTAAACGTAATACTTCAGATTCGTCAAAATCTGATGCGGCAACTACACGATCGAATACAGGGCGTCCTTCAGTTAACGTACCTGTTTTATCGATGATTAGTGTGTCAATCTTGCGTAGATTCTCAATGGCTGCTGCATCACGAAACAGCACACCATGAGTAGCACCTTGACCCGTCGCAACCATGATAGACATTGGAGTTGCCAAGCCTAGTGCACAAGGACAGGCAATAATGAGTACTGCCACAGCATTGATTAATGCATAAACCCAGCTTGATTCTTCTGGGCCGAATAGTCCCCATCCAAAGAAGGTAAGCAAGGCAATGGTCACTACAGCCATGACGAACCAACCTGCTACCTGATCAGCCATACGTTGCATTGGTGCTCTCGATCGTTGAGCTTGCGCCACCATCTGTACGATCTGGGATAACATGGTACTTGAACCAATTTTCTCTGAACGCATGATCAATGAACCATTGGTATTCAGGGTAGCTCCAATGACTTTATCGCCGATACGTTTAGTGATAGGTAAAGGTTCACCTGTCAGCATCGATTCATCCACTGAACTACTTCCTTCAGTGATTACACCATCCACAGGCACTTTTTCACCTGGGCGAATTCTGAGTAAATCTCCTACATGGACATGCGTTAGAGGAACATCTTCTTCAGTTCCATCAGGCAGGATTCGGCGAGCTGTTTTAGGAGCGAGCCCAAGGAGTGACTTAATTGCAGCAGAAGTTTGCGAACGTGCTTTTAACTCCAATATTTGTCCCAGTAGGGTCAATGAAATGATGACCGCTGAAGCTTCAAAGTAAACAGCGACACGACCCATGGAAATAAATGAGTCTGGGAAGATTTGCGGTGCAATGGTTGCGACCACACTATAAATAAATGCAGCTCCAGTGCCCAAACCAATCAGCGTCCACATGTTCGGGCTGCGATTCACAACCGATTGCCAACCCCGGGAAAAAAATGGCCAACCTGCCCAAAGTACAATTGGGAGTGACAACACCAGTTCAATCCAGCTCTGAACAGCCATATTGAACAGGTTCATTTGATGACCAAACATCGCCAAAAAAGTCACGATGATGGTCAATGGCAGTGTCCACCAGAAGCGTCGGCGGAAATCACGTAACTCCGGATTCTCATCTTCCTCTAATTCAGGAATGAGTGGCTCCAGTGTCATTCCGCATTTAGGACAGTTTCCAGGATGATCTTGCCTGATTTCTGGATGCATTGGGCATGTATAGATGGTCGTACCTGTTGTGCTTGCCGCATTAACGTGTTGAACAGTCTGATGATGCTGTGTATGTGCATCGGCAGTCGTCGTTGCGGGTTTAGCGATATATTGCACCGGGCTGCTATGAAACTTTGATTGACATTTATCACTGCAAAAAAAGTAAGTTTTCCCCTTAAATTCCTCATGGTATTTCGATTCTTCAGTGACGGTCATACCACAGACTGGGTCTTTCAGTACGTCTGTTGTAGCCTGTGCCATATGGTCCTGGTTATGATTTTTTTGATCTGACATAAATAATTCTCTTATGGAAAAGTGGTTTTATGGCCGAATTTTGGAATAAATCTCGGAGTCTGTTGAGCATAGCTGTCATAGACAGCGCCAAACTGTTTACTCATTTCAGCCTCTTCCTTAATTGCCAAGCGGCTGTACATTAAGAGTAAGATTGGAAACATAATCAGTGTCAGTAAAGTTGGCCATTGCAATAAAAACCCCAGCAAGATCAAGATAAAAGCCACGTATTGGGGGTGACGTATGCGCGCATAGGGTCCGGTTACTGCCAATTGGTGATGACGTTGTGCGTGGTACAACACCTGCCATGCTTTTGATAGTAAATAGAAACCATAGCCCAAAAAAATATAACTCGCGATGTGCAGAATGCCAAAATGTGGATCACCCTTTTCACCCAGTAGCGTTGACCATAAGTGACCTGAGTTATGCGACAGCAAATCAAGTTCAGGAAAGCGAGTTTGTAGCCAGCCTGACAACAGGTAAATGGTTAAAGGGAAACCATACATCTCGACAAACAATGCAATGATGAAAGCAGAGAAAGCGCTAAAAGTACGCCAGTCTCGTGCTGTGGCGGGTTTAAAAAAACTGAAGGCAAACATAATGAAAATTGCCGAATTTATGATGACGAGCCACCACAGACCATAGGCCGATTCCGCATGATTCATGAGGGGTCTCCTGGTTCGCGTGATTTTTTATTATCTGATGTGTCTGGATTTTTCTGTTGATGATGGTGATGTCCATGACCACCATGCATAAAAATATGCATGAGTGGGCATGCTAAAAGGAGTAAAAAGGGTAAAACACCAACGACATGGGCCAAATGCTCGGTTAAGAGAAAATAGGCTGCCACACCACCAATCACGAATAGGCCGATGGCATAACGTGTAGACCAAAAGTTAGGTACTGAATTATGTTCTTGAGGTTGATGGTTCATGGTGCTTCCCTCTCTAATTCATGGGTAATTATTTAGTTGTGGAGGGAGGCATACAGTCCATCATCATCTGCATCATGGATTGCATCATGTCCATACGTTTTTCCATCATCTGCTGACGGTCAGCCATATTTGCATTCATGCTTTGGCCGCTCATCTGTTTCATCATGCTCATACCTCCTTGCATGAGTTTCATGTGCTCAGCCATAAGTTTCTGACGTTCTTGTGGGGTTTTTGCAGCCATCATCTTCTCATGCATGGCTTGCATCGCCTTCATGTGTTGATCCATTGCAGCCATTTTATCTGTAGCAGTGGTGCTGGTAACTGTTTGCTTAATTGTTACTGCAGATGGTGCTGTTTTTTCAGGGTGGTGATCTTTGTGTTCATCGGATTGCTGGGCAAATGTATTCAATGACGCGGCTGCGATATATGCCCAAAAAAATGTTTTTGAATTTCATCATAATTTTTTCCTTTAAATAATTTGGAAGTAAAAGCTATGTTTTAGTACTGAACAGAGTCTAGGAATTTGACTACTAAACTGATGAAATTTTTGGTTATTCTCTGTCTCTCTTAAAAATTTTAGCACTATTAATTAATTATTTTTAAAAATGACAAAAATGTAATTTTGAAGTCATCGCTCTGTTTCTGTCTCTCACTAATAATTGAAATATAAGAGGAGATGATGTGGTCTCATTAAATATAGATTTTATAAAGTCATCTCTAATGAACTAACGAATCAAGAGGAAACGTAAATGAAATTATTTCAAAATAAAATGACAGCTCTACGTAATGTTGTAGTAGCTGCAACGATGATTGTGGCTACTACAACTACGTTCGCTCATGTGAGTTTAGTGAGTGCGATTCCTGCGGAAAATGCATCTATCCTTAGTCAACCAAAGAACTTGACCCTTAACTTTGGTGCAGAGGTTATGTTGATGAATATTAAGTTACTGGATGCTCAGCGAAGAGATGTTCCTTTAAAATATGAAGTTACTCATGACTTAAAGAAATCCTTTGATGTCGCTCTTCCGAAACTGAAAAAAGGTAAATATACCGTTGTCTGGACAACAATGGGGAAAGATGGTCACAACATGAATGGTGAATATAGTTTCACTATCAAATCAACTAAATAAGAATTGATTACCTTTCAACATGTCAGTGAGGTGCTGGCATGTTGTTCTAGAATGGACAAAAATAATGATTTCTGAATATTGGATGTGGGCCACTTGGTTAACTAAGGTTATTTTATATTTAAGTGTAGCTTTTGTCGTTGGTGGAGCCTTTTGCTATTTTTTACTTAGACAATATCTTGAACTAAAAGAATCGATTCTTAAATATATTACAATTGGCGCTGGATTAGGCCTAATTTCCAGTACCTTGGGATTTTTTATTCTGATTGGTAGTTTTGCCAATACTGGTATTACAGGTATGGTGGACCCCACGTATATTAATATATTGGTTAATACTCCGACGGGGTATATATACGTTCTTCGTTCTATTAGTTTTGCTCTTTTACTTCTTCTCATGGTGGTTAAACTTAACAGGAACAAAGGTCATTTTTCTATAATTGAAAGTTCAATATTTTGTGTTTTACTTCTCCCGATTATTTTTAGTTTTTCCCAGCTCGGACATGTCGCTAATTTAACCTTACTTGCTCAAATTTTATTATCAATCCATATTCTAGTTATGTCGTTATGGATGGGGTCTTTATATCCGTTATGGAAAACCAGCCGGGAAATAAGTGGTTTACCTTTAAAAGATCGCATGCATGTATTTGGACGTATTGCTGCTTTCATTGTTGGGATATTAATCGCCTGTGGCGCTAGTGTAGCTCTTCTTTTAATTAAAGATTTTAATACCTTAATCAATACTGCATATGGCTATGGTTTCATGGTTAAAATGTTTTTTGTTATAGGTATTCTACTTTTAGCTGCCTTCAACAAATGGTATTTCACCCCGCGTCTTCAACATCCTAAATTCGCTAAACACCTTAGTCATGCCATTTTATTTGAGATGTTATTAGGTCTATCAATTCTATTAACAACAGGCTATATAACCACTGTCGTGGGTATTGAATAAGAGAATTTCAAAATAAGGGAATTGAGGAAATTTAACATTACTGCATTTATCTTTTGTAGCTGAGCAATAAAGTTTCTACTGGACTGCCAACTTACGACAATCAGAACAGTAAAATCGCATCATGAGGCATTATACATAAAGGTAGTCACCGGTTTTTAGCTTATCTTCAACCCATAACGGTCTCATCTATTCAGTTCACTACCATTGATTGAAATAACTAATCTTATAAATTTCAGAGTGATCGTAGATGACAAAAATGTCATTTTAAAGTCACATTAATGTTGGTTAAGTACTTTTACTGTAGTCATTAGAACACTCTTCTTTGGAATACTCTGAAGAAAACTGTAAGGTTGTAAACAGACCAAGTTACAGCGAGTAACTGATTCAGAAAAAGGCTGGTTGTATGGTGAAAGTTTAGAGTTACTGTTCTAATGTTTTAAACAAATGTTTTGTTAAAAAGGAGCAACATATGAAATTTCACATCGCTAATATGACTTGTGGTGGTTGTGCACGCGGCATTACTACCGCAATTAAAGAGCTCGACTCGAATGCCTCACTCGATATTGATTTACAAAACCGTATTGTTGAAATCAACACAACGGTGAGTCAGGATCAAGTCATTGCCACTCTCAGTGAGCGTGGATTTACAGCTGATCCTGCTTAATCTCTGTTAGAGTAACAGTGGGAATTCCTTACCACTTTTACTCTCTCTTATTTTCCTCATCGTACAGATAAAACCTGTACTTGCTTGAAATAAAAGTAATCCCTGAATTCCCCCTAATCTTGGTTCGAGCTGATCTTCGCATATAGAACTCAGCATATCTAAATGATAGAGATCGTATATGAGTACCGAAATGACTGATACGCCACACTACAGTGAAACATTAGAGATTGAGGGGATGACATGTGCTTCTTGTGTAGGCCGTGTGGAAAAAGCTTTAAAATCTGTTGAGGGTGTTGAATCGGCTCATGTAAATCTGGCTACCGAAAAAGCAGTCATTTATGCGCATCAACCACTTGATCGCGCTACTTTAATTAAAGCCGTAGAAAAAGCAGGCTACGAAGTGGAAGCGCTGCAACCAATAGAGCTTACGATTGAGGGTATGTCATGTGCTTCTTGTGTAGGTCGAGTAGAAAAGGCCTTAAAATCTGTTGAGGGTGTGGAATCAGCTCATGTAAATCTGGCTACTGAAAAAGCGACTATTCAGGCAAGCTCATCTGTCACTCGTGACTCGTTAATTCAGGCTGTCACCAAAGCAGGGTTTGAAGCAAAGTCAGTTCATCAAACTACGGAAAGCTTTCAAGATAAAAAAAATATTGAATTAGAAAAACTTAAAAAAGATTTAATTTTGTCAGTCTTATTGACTCTACCCGTTTTTATTTTAGAAATGGGATCACACCTGATTCCCGCCTTTCATACGTTTATGATGGATAACATTGGCCAACAAAATAGCTGGTTAATGCAATTTTTCTTGACCACAGTAGCATTAATTTTTCCAGGCCGACGCTTCTTCAAAAAGGGCATCCCAAGTTTATTCCGCTTAGCACCAGACATGAATTCCTTGGTGGCTGTAGGAACATTGGCTGCTTATCTTTATTCAGTGGTTGCTACTTTCTTTCCAAGTGTCCTGCCACAAGGCACGGTCAATGTTTATTATGAAGCTGCAGCGGTTATTATCACTTTAATTCTATTAGGTAGATTTTTTGAAGCCAAGGCAAAAGGCCGAACGTCTTTAGCAATTCAACATCTAGTTGGAATGCAGCCTAAAGTTGCCAGAATACAGCTCAATAATCAGGTGATAGAAGTTCCGATTGCCGAAGTTCAAACAGGAACGATTGTAGAGATTAGACCAGGCGAGCGTATCCCTGTCGATGGTGAAGTTATTCACGGCCAAAGTTTTATTGATGAATCCATGATTACTGGCGAGCCTATGCCCGTTGAAAAAACGATAGGCTCTACTGTGGTAGGAGGAACAATTAACCAAAGTGGCAGCTTAAATATCAAAGCCACCTCTGTTGGTAGTTCATCAGTGCTTTCTCAAATCATCCGAATGGTTGAACAGGCACAGGGTTCCAAGCTGCCTATTCAGGCATTGGTTGATAAAATTACCATGTGGTTTGTACCTGTAGTAATGGGTCTCTCTCTTTTAACTTTTATTACTTGGTTTATCTTCGGCCCTGAGCCAGCCCTAACGTTTAGCTTAGTTAATGCAGTTGCGGTACTCATTATTGCATGTCCTTGTGCAATGGGACTTGCAACGCCTACATCAATCATGGTGGGAACTGGGCGTGGTGCTGAAATGGGTGTTTTATTCCGTAAAGGGGAAGCTTTGCAGCTGCTCAAAGAAACTAAAGTGGTTGCTGTTGATAAAACAGGGACCCTGACTGAAGGGAAACCAATTTTAACCGATCTGCATGTCTTAGAAGGGTTTGAATACAATGCCGTACTTTCACTTATGGCAGCCGTTGAATCAAAGTCTGAGCATCCTATTGCTCGAGCAATTGTACAAGCCGCTATAGATAAGGAATTAATCCTGTCTCCTGTTGCTGATTTCAAGTCAGTCACGGGCTATGGAATAGAAGCAACGGTGTCTGAACATTTGGTTCATATTGGTGCAGATCGATATATGGAAAAACTAGGTTTGAATCCTAATGTTTTTTCTCAATTTTCGGATCGTTTGGGAGAAGAAGGAAAAACCCCTCTCTATGTTGCGATTGACCAGAAACTTGCTGCCATTATTGCTGTAGCAGATCCAATTAAAGAATCAACATTTGCTGCAATTGAAGCGTTACATCAGTTAGGTTTAAAGGTTGCCATGATTACAGGTGATAACCGTCATACAGCTCAAGCGATTGCAAAAAAACTAGGTATTGATGAGGTTATTGCAGAAGTCTTACCAGAAGGTAAAATAGAGGCCGTTAAAAAATTAAAAAATCAATATGGTAAACTCGCATATGTTGGAGATGGCATTAATGATGCCCCTGCACTTGCAGAAGCAGATATTGGCTTAGCGATAGGTACAGGTACAGACGTAGCTATTGAAGCTGCTGATGTGGTTTTGATGTCTGGCAACCTGAAAGGAGTGCCAAATGCTATCGCTTTAAGCAAAGCGACTATAACCAATATTCGTGAAAATTTATTTTGGGCATTTGTTTACAATGCAGCTCTGATTCCTATTGCAGCAGGTGTACTTTATCCGCAATTTGGACTGCTACTTTCTCCTGTATTTGCTGCTGGTGCAATGGCTCTCTCGTCAATATTTGTACTAGGAAATGCTTTACGATTAAAACGTTTTAAAGCCCCCCTTGCAATTATTTAAGTTTAAATAAAAAAACCTGCAGATTCGATGCAGGTTTTTTTTAGAGATAATCAATCGCGTCTTATTTGGCTTTACGCTCTTTTTCAATCAGGTAATTCACCACCTGAATTACTTTGGCATCATTGCCCTGCACAATATATTTACCATTCACGGTCACCGCTGGTACACCGCTTAACTGATATTGAGCAGTCAAATTTTTTGCCTGAGCAATTTTTGACGAAATCGGGAATGATTTATAAGTCGTGTTAAATTTCTCTTCAGAAATACCATAACGGGTATAGAACTTGGCCAATTGTGCCTGTTCTAAAATTGGACGCTGCTTGTCATGAATATCATGGAATAACTGTAAATGTGCTTTTTGACGCACACCCAGGGCTTCTGAAACATAATAAGCACGTGCAGCCTGTTCCCAAAGCGGGTTCATTGCAGCAGGTGTACGTACAAAACGGATATCTTTGGGTAATTTTTTCAACCAGTCCTGCATATGCGGTTCCAACGTGAAACAGTGACCACAGCCATACCAGAAGAATTCACGTACCTCAATTTTGCCCGGTTTTTCGACTTTGACTGGTTTTGCGACCACCTGATAGTCCTGACCTGCCACAAAATTGGCCATAGCATTGCCTGAAAAGGCCAAAACAGATGCGGCAACAGCTCCTAAAAGGAATTTTTTCATTGGGATTATCGTCCTCTAAATCATTATGCTTAGTGTATGGGTTCACTATAAATCAATTATGCCGGTTCCGTTTTCATGCTGCGAACTTTTGTGCTATCAGAACCGCTACATTAAAGTATGCGACTGATTTTAAGTCAGTTAATATGGCCATTCGACCGCTATGTGTTTTTAGATAATCACAAAAGTTAAACTTTGAGTAATAAAAACGGTTATAATTTCTACGATTAAAACGTAGTGGTCAAACCTACAGTAAATATTAGCTTCTTACTATTCTCTTCAGTAACAGCCGCGTGGCTCTGAGAATGATCTTCTGACATACAATAGTTTCCTTATTCTATTTACGATTAGCTGAGAGACTTGAGTAAGCCTCAATATTTCTGCTAAAAATTGCTTACTATAATTGGTCAAGAAGCTTTCTTTTCATTTATCCACCAGGACAATATTGGTAATAAAACCAACATAAGAAGGGTTGATGAGATAATTCCTCCAATAACCACATTTGCTAGTGGGCACTTTACTTTTTTCTCCAATTCCAATGCCTCCCTAACTAATTAGAGAGTTTTAAGCATTATTACATGAATCTTTCCAGTACTATTGTTGCAAATATACTAAGTTGCATATTTATTCCTGCCTATGTATAGGAGCATATGTAACCCTAAAGTTTAAAATAGTCTTTTCGGATTATTTAAAAATTTGAAAATGGTAAAGAATAAATTAAAAACAATAAATATATTTATCATTCGATTTAAAAAAATTAATTAATCTTAGTTACACCATACTAAAAATTAATGTGGTTCCGTTAATTAGACCACTCAAT